>OHFB01000336.1_pt1 | contig 25014 bp, 8 predicted proteins | sample 1567461 | NCBI WGS metagenome assembly OHFB01 (sample SAMEA3879566, study PRJEB24766) | human gut metagenome | biome: human-associated habitat; feature: feces | place: USA | collected 1985/1987
GTATTAAAAAATTTTTCCGCCGGAAGCCCGCTTTGGCAAATCCACTGAGCCAGCTCCTCTTGCGTGGGATTTTCCTCCTTAATATTTCTTTCCTGAAACGGGATGCCCTTTTCCTGCAAAAATTTTCTAGCCTTAGCGCAGGTGGAGCATTTGGGATAGCAAATAAATAAAGCTTCCATGATCCGGCCTCCTAAACCCTTAAAGTCTTTCATTTATCATACCACAGCCGCATATGCCTTGGAAAGAGGAATAACGCGAGGTGTGCCTATGGGTATTTTAAGGAAGCTTTGCCATTCCACCCGATGGAAAGCGGTATTTTCTATACTATCAGTATTAATTTGTATTGTTTCAACTTTTTTCTATACTTTTTCCCACCCATTTTCTCAAAGCTCCGACAGCGTTTGGAACCGGTTGAACCAAATTCAGGAGGAATACCCGCCTGGCAGCAGCTTCACCGGCGCATACCGGGGCGCCACCCAATGCTTTGGCTTTGCAGGCTATGTCTTTCACGCCCTTTATAGCTGCGATATGCCAAACAGCTATTATCGGGATACCTGGTATCAGCTGGATGGAACGGAAAACCTATCCGTGGTAGGACAGCTCACCCAAAAAAATATAAGCAAAACGGCCTTGGAACGCCTGCTGTCCCAAGGCCGGCCTGGGGATATTATTCAATACGGCACGCCCCATTATCCCCACACCATGGTGTTTCTTCAAACAATCACCGGAGGTTTCACGGTTTATGACTGCAATTACGACAGACAGTGTACGGTGATGGTACGGCAGGTTTCCTATGAAGCCCTGGCCGCTGAAATCGGTTCTTCCTCCGCACAATGCGGCCTTACCTTATATCGGGCGAATCTCAAAGAATGATTTTGCGTGACTATTTTTGTTTCTGACTATTTTGTTCTGAAATAAAGATTTTATAGAAACCTTCCGGACAATTGTGGACGCCTGATCCTGTAAATGGTATCATCATTACAGAAATGATCTGAAGGAGGAAGCCGGCATGGAGAAAAGAATTTTAGCCTTTGATTTCGGCGCTTCCAGCGGGCGGGCAATGCTCAGCCGCTTTGAGGGGAACCAATTAAAGGCGGAGGAAATCCACCGTTTCAGCAATGATCCCGTCGTATTAAACGGGGTTCTTTACTGGGACATCGTGCGTATGATGTTTGAGATCAAAAGGAGCATCTCTCTGGCCTTGGCCAAGGGGGGCTTTGACGCCATCGGCATCGACACCTGGGGAGTGGATTTCGGCCTTCTTGACCGCAGGGGCAATTTGATGCAAAATCCGGTTCACTACCGGGATCCTCATACCGTCGGCGTGCCCGAGCAGGTATTTAAAATCATCCCCAAAGAGGAGATTTACGAAAAAACCGGGATTCAGCTCATGCGCTTCAACACCCTGTACCAATTATATTATCTGGCGCGGGAGGAGCCTGCTCTGCTGGCCCAAGCCGATCGATTTCTTCTGATGCCGGATTTAATGGCCTATTTTCTCACCGGAGAAAAAAAGTGTGAGGTGACCAACGCCTCTACCACAAACCTATACAATCCCACCCTGAAAAGCTGGGATTTCCAGCTTTGCCGGACTCTGGGGATTCCTACCGAGATTTTCCCGCCGATTATTTCCACTGGAGAAATTTACGGCAATCTTCTTCCGGAAATCTGTGAGGAGCTGAGCTGTCCCAGCGTACCTGTGGTAGCGGTCGCAACTCACGACACCGCCTCGGCGGTGTTCAGCTGTCCCGCTAAGGAAAAGGATTTTGTCTACATCAGCTGCGGCACCTGGAGCCTGTTCGGCACTGAACTCGGCAAGCCGATTATGAGTGAAAAAGCGATAGCCGCCAACTTTACCAACGAGATCGGCTATCATCACAGCGTACGTTTTTTAAAGAACATTATGGGTCTTTGGCTGATCCAGGAATCCCGTCGGCAGTGGATGCGGGAGGGCAGCGAGGTTGGCTTCGACGTTCTGGAAAACGAGGCCCTGGAATCCCGGCCTTTCCAGTGCTATATTGATACCGACGCGCCCCAGTTTGAGACTCCCGGCAATCTTCCCCGCCGGATCCAGGAGTACTGCGAACGCACAGGGCAGACCGTGCCTCAAACCCGCGGCGAGATTATGAGATGCATTTATCAAAGCATCGCCATGCGTTATAAATATACCTTTGAGACCCTTTCTTCCATCACCGGAAAAAAATATAAGACCATCCATATGTTTGGCGGCGGCATCAAGGACACTCTGCTGTGCAAGATGACCGCCAGCGCCTGCGGCGTTCCGGTATATGCCGGGCCGGTGGAAGCTACCGTAATGGGAAATATCGGCGTCGCCTGTCTGGCCCTGGGAGAAATCAGGGATCATAGGGAAGCCCGGAAAATCATCCGGGAGTCCAACGATATTAAGGTTTACCAGCCTCTCCAGTGGGAGGAATGGCAGGAGGCCTACGGGGACTTTTTAAAGGCCGCCGGCTTGAAAGGATAGCCGAGCCGCCCTTTGGAAAAGCACGGCAAAAGGGTTTAGTCCTGCATAGCCACAGAAAAAACGTCAGTCCGCGAGATAAAATTCACAGAAAAAACGCCGCTGAAAACCAGCGGCGTTTTTATGTTTTATTTTTCAAAAGACTTTTCAAAGGGGAATACACCGCTCTCTTATGGGCAGTTAAGCATCCTTTAAAAATATAGGAAGCGGAAACCCTTTTGGCATCCGCGCAGCGGCGTGAAAAAGCTCCTTTCAGCGGTAAAAAGCCGTGCCGGGAAAACAGAGTGGAGACCGGTGAAAAATGTTTTTTTTCTCAGCGCAAAAAAGCCCAAAGTCTCTTCCTTTCGAGATCCCCTTTGACGCTTGTGCTAAGACGCCGTCTGGCCATTTCTCAGGTCCTTTGGCGGCCAGGGGATATCGGCGCTATTTTTTCTGTGAGGATTTCGGGTTCTGATCAGAGGAAGCTGTCCAAAGCTCGGGCAAAATTGTGATGCCTCCTGACAGCAGATAAGTTCCAAGGAGCGCGGAAATTGGGGGCATTGCGGCAAAGACAGGAAATAGCACCAGCAAAACGCCTACTAAAAAATTGACGATTGCCCCAGCGAACAGCCAGCCTCTGGCCCTATCGTCTTTTCTCTGAAAGGGAAAGGCCATCATGAAATGGTTAATTCCCATAGATACCGACAGCACTGCCAGCACAATACAGCAGATAAAAGACATCATTCCCTCCGCCGCTTCGGCTGACTGGAACATCCACACCAGCAGCACCGCCGCACTGAGTAAAAAACAAGCCACTCCTCCCAGAAGTAAAAATTTGCTTTTATGTTCAGAGCCGATATAACGCACCACCATTACGGCGCCGTAAATAGCTAAACAGCCAAACGCCAGATATTGAACCCCGACCAGAGTGCTTAAAGGTGTCAAAAAGCACAGAATACCCAACACCAGCATTACCAGCATCAGGGCCATGGAAAGGACCTTTTCCCGGGGGCGCCTTGATTTCTTCTGCATCGCGGATCCTTCTTTTCCTTATAATTATTCTTGTAATCACCTTTTAGTATACCTAAATATCCCTAAGAAATCAATATTTTTTTGTACTTTTCTTCTAAACTCGTAAAATTTTTCACAAAATTCATCTCTAACAGCAAAATGATTTTTATATCATTTCATCTTTCCGCTCTTTTGTGAGTTATAGCTTCGGCTCATCAGTTAAATTTGTCTTTGCCTGCTTTTGGGAGGAAATAAATTTTATGAAGGCAAAGCCGGAACGGGTATTTTATACCTGTTCACCGGCGGTCTTTTCAGTATTGGCTGGATCATTGATTCATCAGTATTTTGTGTAAGCCCAATCCATATTACGTATATTAAGCAGCAACCGTTTTTATCAATACAGAAACAAGCCGGGGAGGCTCTTTTGGGCAAGAACCTCCCCGGCTTGTTTTTTATTTCATTTGGTTGAAAAACAAATTCTATGGCAGCAGCGTTGCCCGGGCAGGCAGCTGGATTTCCGCCAGGCTTTCATCAAAGTGCGGCCAGCGCCTTGTAGCAATCCTTCAGCTGAGGATACAGGCCGCAGTAAACACGGTAAAACTCCTCATAGCGGCCTGTGTTCTCCGGAATCGGGGCCTGGGCGGGATTGGTTTTAACCACCTTGCGGCAAGCTTCCGCCACGCTGGGATAAATTCCCGCGCCTACGCCCGCCAGAATCGCCACGCCGAGAGCGGGGCCCTCCTTGGAAACCACCGTTTTTACCGGCAGATTGTAAACATCAGCCATCATCTGGCGCCACATGGGGCTGCTTCCGCCGCCTCCGCAGGCCAGCATCTCGCTGGAGACCACACCCATCCCTCGAAGAATATCCAGGCATTCCCGCTGGGAGTAGATAACGCCTTCCATCACAGCCCGGAGCATATCGTACTTAGTGTGCATAGCGGACAGCCCAAAGAATACGCCGCGGCAGTCGGAATCCAGCTTGGGAGAGCGCTCTCCCATCAGATAAGGCAGGTAAACCAAACGGTTGGCGCCGATGGGCGCGCGTTCAGCCTGGCGGTCCATCAGGTAATAGGGATCGACCCCCATGCCTTTCGCGGTCTGCATTTCCTCCAGGAAGAAATTATCCCGGAACCACTTCAGGGAAAGGCCCGCCGCCAGCGTGCAGCTCATGACCGTCCAGCAGCCAGGCACTGCGGAACAGAAGGTGTGAACCCTGCCCTGGGGATCGATCGTCACCTTATCGGAATGTGCGAACACCACGCCTGAGGTGCCGATGGTGATTGGCGGGTAAATAGACTGGCCGTGAAGCTGACGGTCCAGTACGATCTGGCCCTCGGTGATATAGCCGGTAATCTCCGGAGACTCATACACCTTAGCCAGCATGCTCTTGTCAATATCCAGCTTTTCCAGAACCTCGTCGGACCAGCAGCGGTTGGGGATATCCAAAAGCTGCATCCCTGATGCGTCGGAAACCTCTGTGGCAAATTCTCCGGTCAGCATGTAACGGACATAATCCTTCGGCAGAAGGATGTGCCGGCATTTCGCATAAATTTCCGGCTCGTGGTTTCTGACCCACAGGATTTTCGACGCGGTAAAGCCAGGCAGAGCAGGGTTAGCGGTGATCTCAATCAGCCGCTTGGCTCCAACCCGTTCTGTGATTTCCTCACATTCCCGGGCGGTGCGCTGGTCGCACCAAATAATGGATCTTCTCAAAACGCTTCCATTTTCGTCCAGCATGACAAGGCCGTGCATCTGGCCGGAAATTCCCATACCCTTGATGTCCTTAGAATCTACGCCGGAATCCTCAATTACCTTTTTTGTGGTCCGCATGGTGGCGTCCCACCAGTCCTCCGGCGCCTGCTCTGCCCAGCCGTTTTTCGGCTGATACATAGGATATTCTACCGTAGCGCTAGAAATCACGGTTCCCTCTGTATCAAACAGCACGGTTTTGGTGCCAGAGGTTCCTAAATCCACACCAATTAAATAATTCATGCAATCGTCTCCTTTATAATAAATTGTTAAATACCTACTTTTCATCGTCCAGCAGTTGAATCCTTATCACTTCCTGAAGCTGCGCTGGATAAGATTCTAAGACATAACCATCAAAAGTAACCGCTATGATATCGCCGGCATCTAAATCAGACAATCCTATTGCCGTTCCCCGCCATAATAACGCCGTTTCCCCAGTGGCTGAAAAAGTGAATTCCCCTCTGTAATTAAGATCATTCACAGCCAGCCCTTTCACCAAAAAACGGCCGGCTTCCCTTTCACGAATCTCCGCGTAAAAGGTTTGCTGATCAGCCGCCTGCGCCGCTCCCATATTTTCAACGCTGTCATAAGCCGTTTTGTATCCGATAAAATACCCGGCTGCCACCAGAAAAACCGCCGCGATTCCCATCAGGACAGCCCTGAATCCCTTTTTCATGGCATATCCTCCTCTCTGGTCAGTGATCCGTGGTAAAATCTGCCGCCCTGGATTTTAGGAGCAGCCGGGCGGTGAAAAACGCCGGATGGGAAAGCTACAGATTTTCCCCGATTTTTATCACCGTATGGGTAAAATACTCTGCCTTCGGCACAGTTCCATCCACCAGATAATAAAACAGATGGTTGATGGCGTCATAGCCTTGCCGAAAGGACTCCTGGCACAGCAGTACATCGATGCTGCCCTCTTTCATCAACCGCTTATTTTCCTTATTGTCGTCGAAGGCGATAACAGTCACCCGTTTTTTCCTTTCCAACTCCTCCAGCGCTCTGCATACACCGGGAGCGCTGCCTGAGGTGGTGATATAAATATAATTGATCTCCGGATGCTCCTGAAGCACCCTTTTAGTGGCCTCATAGGCCACCTCGCTGTCATCCTGGGTCACCTGGACATCCACCAGAGTGTAAGCCGTTTCCTTCTCCTTCATCACCTGAGCGAATCCCTCGATCCGGAGATGGTGGCTGTGAATATTGCTGGAGCCCGCCACCACAAAAAGGCTCACCGGCCCCTTGGCCATCAGGGAAAGCAAGCCCCCAGCGGTTCTGCCGCCGGCCAGATAATTGCTGCCGATATAAAACAGCCGGTTCACATGAGGCAGGTCAATGTTGATTGCCGCCACCGGAACGCCCTCGGCCGCCGTTTGGTTTAGAAGAGCTGTGATTTCAGGAGTTTCTATCGTTGCTACGCACAGGGCCGACACATTCTCCGCCAAGAGCTCCCTCAGCGCGGCAAGATGGATCTCCGGATCATAGCCGCGCACTTCTTTCAGCCGCAAGGAAACTCCAAAATCAGAGAGCTCCCGCTCCGCCCTGAAAAATCCCCGAATCACGTCGTGGAAAAAGGTGATTTTATCACTGGGCAGCAGGCAGCCTATGGTCACGGGCTTTTTTCTGGCGGCCAAAATCCTGCCCGCCCGGTTGGGAAAATATCCCATCTCCTCCACAGCCTGCTCGACCCTGGCGGCTACCTCTTCGCTGACGCCGCCCCGGTGGTTGATCACCCGGTCAACCGTGCCCCTGGATACTCCAACCGCCGCCGCGATATCTTTAATGGTCACCGCCATAGTATCGCCTCGTTTTCTTCAAGATCGGTTTTTATATAAACTCATGATACCCTGATTTCATATCGCTGTCAAGATAAATCGTGTTCGAGCACAACCTAGAAAAATTCTACAGCCTGTCAAGGGGGCGTCCCAGATACGCCTCAGCTTTGGATACCCTCGTGTCTGCAGCCTTACCGCCTCTGAAGCTGATGCTTTTTCAAAGGCCCCCAGCCCTCGGATTACCTAAATCGGTGGGACGAGCTTTTCCTTGCAAGGCGCTTAAAAGCTTTTACCTGCGCTGCCGGCGGCGTTTCCTGCCAGGCAAACCGCCGTCTCAGCGGCAGCTTCTTTGCCGTCAAAAAATCCTGCCTGCGGCCGGCTCACTTAGTGTCCAATCCCTTCAGCCGAAAAAGCGGAAAACTTTTATGACGTGCCCCCAGAAATGGCCGGACCGCCTCCAGCCGTCTATATCATAAAAAGAGCCGCGTGGCTAACGCACGCGGCTCTTATGAATATGGCCTCACGCCTTCCCTCCGGCCTGACAAGCATAAAACAGTTGGGAATTTCATGGGATCAAGCCGTTTATCTGGTTACGTTGCGCAGCCAAACCCTGGTTTTATACCGCCAGGTCGTCAGCGGAATCTTGATGATTTCATCGCTCAGCAGCAGCACGTAAACCCACTCCACGCTCCAGTGGAACACAAACGCCGCGATGGCGCCAAATAAAATGGAACAGCCCCACATAGTCACCACATCCAGAACCAAGCCGAAACGAGTGTCTCCGCCCGCCCGGAAGATTCCCACAACCATAGTGGTATTATAAGCCTGCGCGACTACAAAATAGGCCATAATGAACATCATGGTGGAAAGATAACCTTGGGCTGTGGGGGTTAACGTCATGACCTGCAAAACAATAGGCCGGGCAATCAGCACTACCAGTGCCCCCGCTAATCCGGCCACGATGGAAAGCTTTACAAACCGGGTGCCGTATTTCTGGGCCTCCTCGTAGTTATCCTCGCCGATAGCCTTGCCGATGAGCACCGCCGCGGCGGCCGCGATGCCAAAGGATACCACCGTAGCCAGCTGACGGGTCACCTGGGCTACCGAATTAGCGGCCACCGCCGCCTGGCCCATGTGGCCGATTACCACAGCGATCACCGAACAGCCCGTGCCCCACATCAGCTCGTTTAGGGTGACCGGAATGGCATACCGGATAAAGTCCTGGAATAAGAGCTTATCTCTTACAAACAAATCCCTCAGCTTAAAGTTCAAAATAGATTTGGTCTTGGCGTAAACCACCACGATTAACACTTCCACAATTCTAGCAATCAGCGTGCCGATTGCCGCGCCGACAATCCCCAGCCGCGGAAAGCCTAGAAGTCCGAAAATCAGGATTCCATTGATGACGATATTCACAATCAGAGACACCGAGTAGGTAACGGTAGCGATCACCACCCGCTCCACGCTCCGCATGACGTTTAGGTAAACCTGCGTGACGGCACATAAAAGATAGGTGAAGGAGACAATCCTCAGATATTTGACGCCCTCGTCGATCACCGGCTGCTCCGGTGTGAAAATAGACATAACCTGGGCAGGAAAGATCTGCACCGCCAGCAGAAAAATCACCGAAACGATAATGGAAAAGCGAAAGGCGATTCCCATAACCTTTTCGATGGTTCTCATATCCTTTTTTCCCCAGTATTGGGCAGTAAGCACCGCCGCGCCGGAGGTAAGGCCGAAAAGGAACAATGTCAGGACAAACTGCACCTGTCCCGCCAGGGAGGATCCGGAAAGGACGGTTTCCCCGACCCTGCCCAGCATGACCACGTCGGCGGAGGTCACGGCTACGTTAATCAGATTCTGCAAGGCGATTGGGAGCACCAAAGCGCCTACTGTTTTGTAAAAGTTTTTGGTTTCCAGCTTCATAAAAATTACCGGCGCAAAAGCGCTCCTTTCTGAATAGTACGTGATAATTACTATAGCAAAAAGCGGCCCGATAATCAAGGAGATTATCAAACATTTTCTTTACGCTTTCTTAACGAAAATAAAGAGCATTTTTTATGAAAAAGATCCGGCGTCAGGCCGAGGCTTTTCCGAATCGCTTACCCTTCCAGCAGAGCAACGCTCTCTCAAGCCCGCGGGAAGTAAAGATTGCGAACGACTGCAGCCGGCGGCGCTTCCCCACCAATCGTTTCAGTGGAAATATCATTTCCCCCCGAAATAATTGATGGAACCCGCCTCCTAAAGAGGCGGGTTCCATCTTTGCTTAGGTTTTAGAACGCCTCACTGGGCGTCCCTTTTTGCCTTCTTTTTCTTCATCACGATCAGAAGCACTGCCGCGCCGGCTGCGAGAAGAAGGACTCCGCCGCCCGCGATCCACCAGCCGATGCTGCTGGAGGAGCCTCCCTGGTTATCGGGGCCGGGTGCGAGAGGAACTTCCTCGTCGTCAATGGTCACTTCCGAGGCCTCAGAGGAATTAGAGGAGCTGGAAGACTGGCTGCTTGCATCATCATCCGTGCCAGGTGCCAGCGGTACCGGCTCATCGTCGATGGTCACTTCACCTCCGGGAGTCGCTACGATGGTCTCCCCGTCAGGAGTGACAACAACTGTATTATCCTCAGGGGTTACCTCTACAATGGTATCCTCGTTAGCAGTGTCATTCACATTGCGGTAAAAGAAAACATAAGCGTGGCGCGTAGAATAGAATTCATGAGCAATCGAAGCGGACTGCCCGCCCAGCATCACATAATTCTCGCCGCCTGCCGTGTAGTTTTCAGGGGCGGTAACCGTCAGCTGACTGTCATAACTGGCGGTAACGGTAGTGGTATAGAGCACTCTGCCCTCTGTCACGTCAAAATAACGGATGGTCACCGGATAGCTTTGAGCTTCCGCGCCTTTTTCGCTGTAATAGATCTCATAAATCCGCTTGGAATCTTCAAAAGCATGGACTATCTGCCTGCTTTGGCCGGCTGCCGCCACATATTCAACGCCGTTGACAGTGATCTCCGAATCGGCTGTAAATCTGGCGGTTTCATTTAGCCCAACATGCACGCTGTCGGTCTTTAAGGTCAGGCCGGTGAGTGCGTCCACATAGCGCACGCTGATGTCATAAGGCTTGGTCGCTTTGCTCTCCTCATACTTCACGGTGTAGAGCCTGGTGCTGTCATTATAATTATGGCTGATCACGGAAGGCTCGCCCGCCGCCTTAGTATACAAAGTGCCATCGGCGGTCATATATTCATTGGCCACCTGGAAAGTCGCGGTAGAACCGGACTGCACCGTCACACTGCTGGACTTGAGCAAAGCTCCGGATATCGTCTGGTACTGCACACGGAACAGGTATGGGCGGGTGCTTTCCTCGGTTACCAGCTGGTACCGGAAGACATACTCCTGGACGCCTTTATTATAATCATGGGAAACTGACGCGGACTGTCCCGCCATCAGAGTGTAGCTGCGGCCGTTGGAGGTATAGCTCTGGGGCGCGGTGAAGCTGCCCGCAGAATTGGGCTGTACCTGAAAGCTTGCGCTTCCGATCTGATTGCCGTACTGATCCACATAAAGAACCGGACAGGTGATCGGCTGCTTCTGCTGGTGCTGATAAGTATAGACAATCTCAGTGGTATTGGATTGATAGGAAAATTCCTTGTACTCCGGGCCGCTGATCAGATAGGTTTCTCCGGAAAGCTGTAAGGACGAAGGCGCCGTATGGGAAACACCGCCGGAAATCGTGTTATACTCGGTAGCGCCGCCCAGTCGGTTTCCGCTTTGATCCTGATACACCACATTAACGCTGTAGGTATTCAGGCTGGCTAGGGATTTAATTTCCCCGTCGCAGTAGACCATCAGCTTCACACCGGTCATGTCGGGATCAGCGCAATTCACAACCGCGGAACCATTGGCGGCGATCGTCACTGGCGTCCACCCGGTATTATATTCCTCAGTCTGCCACTGCACCTCAATCTGCCGGTTCGTCTGATTATCGATTCTGAATTTTTGGGCGGTAGCGCTGTCGGACACTAAACCAGTAATCGAAATGTCATCCGCTCCTGCCGCGAACGTTTGCAGGCCTCCCGCAAACATCGCAATAATCAGTGAGAAAACGACGGTAAGGGCTGTAATTTTCTTTCTCACCTTGCTCACTCCTTCATCTTGGGTACGAATAGATTTCATCGTCAGTTATTGATCTTACAACTACATCATACAGATGACTTATCACAAGCGCGTCATATTTTTTGATAAAATCGGATTTTATTAAAAAATCTTTTCACCTGGAGCCTACGCCCGCTTTTTCCAGGAAAAATTCGAGAGGAAGCCGCCTCAAAAGCTCAAGATCAAAACGCCCGGCAGAAAAACTGCCGGGCGTTTCTAACCTTCCTCTCCTTTTCTAGCGTGAAAGGAAGCCGCAATCATTCGTGTTTTCCGGTTCTCCTTTTCCGGGATAAAGTGGCGCCAAAGGCCACCGCTCCAAAAGCGGATACACCAGCCAGGAGCATCCAGGCCGCCTCAGCGAAGCGGTCGCCTGTAGAAACCCCGCCGCCAGGAGCGGCCGCAGTGGTTCCGCCGGAGCCTAACACCACGCCGCAGTCCCAGGTCATATCGAAGCCGCCCTCGTTTAAGTAGAACGGCCTTCCGGCATACCACCCGTCCTCCAGCTGGTATCTGCCGTCAGAATCCAGAGCAGCGTCGCCCTGGTTCACCAGGGTAATGGTATAAGGCTCAAGAATCTGGAACTTCACCCGGTAATAGCCCTCGGACAGCTCGTCAAACCGGTAGTAGCCTTTTTCATTGGTCGTGGTCTCGCCTGCCTGGATCCACTGGGTATCGTCGGAAACGTCACCGGAGGGGCTATACTCCAGAACCACACGGATGCCTTCCAGTCCGGTATCCTCTTCGTCCTGGATGCCATTTCGGTTGGTATCCAGCCAGACATAGTCTCCCACACTTCCGCTGGTAACCACGATGCCCGCGTCAATGGTCATATCACGCTGGCCGTAACCAATGCTGATCACGTCGGAGGGATAACCCCAGCCCTCCAGATAGAAGCCCTGGACATTGGAGTCTGCAGCTCTGTCGGTTCCCGCAAAGGGAACGGTAATCACACTGCCTCCGGGCAGATCAAAGCACACACGGTACTGGCAATCCACATCCGGGCCGCCCTTCAGGCTCTCAAACACATAGTAGCCTTTTTCGTTGGTCGTTGTGGTGTCGACCTTTTTCCAAATACTGGAACCGCCTTCCCGCATTTGCAGATAAACGGTCACATTCTGCACCGGCTCCTCGCCCGCGTCTTGAATTCCATTCTTGTTAGCATCCAGCCACACATAATCGCCGATCGCACCGTACAATCTGGCACCGCCGTCATTATGGAGGCTGATAGAGTTGGCCGGCAGGCGGATGGTCTGGGTATAGCCGCTGTTTAAATCGGGGGCGGTCTCAAACACATCGGAATCCAGAGCATCGTCGCCGCCGATATTAGGCAGAACAGCCTGATAGCCCTCAGGATACTCAAACAGCACCTGATATTCGCCCTCCAGCAGGTACTCGAACAGGTACTCGCCGTTTTCGTCCACCACAGCGGTAGCGATGGGCTGTTCTTCCCGCACATTGTCAATCACACGGTACAAGGACACCTTAGTGCCGGTCAGCGGGATGCCCAAATCCTGAACATCGTTATAGTTCCGGTCGTCGTAGGCATAGCCGCCCAGAGCGCTGTAATACACCAGGCCGGCGTCCCAGGTCAGATCCGTCTGCTGATAATCCAGGGGAATCACGTCGGTACGCATGATCCGGTCGTTGCCGTCCACTGCATTCTTCGCGTCGGAGTCGGCGGTTTCAGGGTGGTCGCCGGCGCCCTGGTTCGCTGTGGTAAAGCCGTACTGGTAGAGTCCCAGGTCATTCCGCAGGGAGGTGATGTCAAATTCCACCACATACCGTCCCTTAGTCAGGTTGTCAAAGAAATAATAGCCGTCCTTGCCCTCCTGAGCGGCGGTAACGGTTTCCGCCAGCGGTGCATCGGATACCTTACCGCTGTCATCCACCGTGTAAAGCCTTACCCTGACGCCGTTGACGCCTGGCTCATCCGGATCCTGTATGCCGTCACGGTTCAAATCGATCCACACATAGTCGCCTAACGCCGCGGGGATTACAAAGCCCGCATCGATGGTCATATCCCTCTGGCCCTCCAGGCGGCTGGTATCGGGATTGCTCACAACGCCCAGCCGCAGGATTTCAGACCGGCCGTTCCGGTCGATGTTGGAATCCACGGCGGTATCCCCGCCCTCATACTGCCTGGTAGGCACATAAACGCCGTCATCCCCGGCGGGAGGCATGTCAAATTCCACCTGGTATTGGTAAATCACGCCGCCTACATAATTACTGGGGTCATCCGGATCCCCATCCTCTTTACCGGACAGCATAATATTGCAGTCCAGATCGTCGAACAGGTAATAGCCGCTGGAATCCGTAGTGGTTTCCGTGGTTGTGGTCTGGGTGCCGTCCGCGGTGATTCTGGTGGTGATCAGTCTTACTCCCAGGCCCGCTACCGGAAGGTCTTCCGCATCCTGGATGCCGTTCTGGTTTTGATCATAAAACGCATAGTCGCCGATGGCGCCCTTCGGCAGATCCAGCACGCATTTGACCTCCTGGTTTTCCGGGCGGTCGGATAGGGCGATGGTGTCGCCGGTATTGCTGTTTCTCACCACGGAGCACATAGCGGAATTGGAAATATACTTGCCGTAGTAATCCTCAATTTCATCGGTGGCGTACTGGGGTGCGGTCATATTGACCTGCACTTCGATGTAGTCGCCGTTTGCCAAAGGCTGCGTCACCTCAACACCGATGGCCGTTACCGTGCTCAGGTCAGCCGGCGGCGTGGCGCTCCAGGTGTGAGCGGCGGATGACGTCCACGGATCGCCGTTTCTTCCGGTAGTATAAATCATGGGCAGCTCTTCCTCAGCCGTATACTGTGATCGGCTTTCGGCGGTCCAGGCGGAGGTATCATCGGTGCAGTAATAAATCCGCACAAAAGCGCTGTCAATGGGCTGACCGTCAGAGCTCAGCACCGTGACGCTGTTCAGAGCGGGCCTTCTCTCCAGGTCGGTGGCCCGATTGGTCACAGTGGTGTCGGTCCGGTCGGTCAGGGTATCTCCCGCGAAGGGCAGGATATCGACCACTCTGGTAGAAACCGCCTTGTCATCGGAGCCGTTGCTGACCCGGATCTTATAATCAATGGAACCGCCCGGCGCCGTATGGCCCAGCTCGGAGTAGTTCTTATAACGGTCGTCGTATTCGCCCTTCACCTGCTTGTAAATGCTCAGGCTGCTGTTTTGTCCTACGACAATGTTCGCGTAGTTATTCACATACTCGCTGCCGCCGTTGCCGAGAATCTCATCCAGGTCCTCGTCTTCCTTAAAGGAGCCGCCGTCTCCGGTAATGACCGGAGCGTAGCTGACGCCGTACTGGTTTTCTACGGACTGGGGAATCTCATAGGAGCTTCCCAGGAACGCGGGACACCACAGGGTATCCGCCTGGCTGTTGGGGTCGATATGGGCCGAGAACCGGATCACAATCCGCTCTCCGGGCTTCAGCTCCACATCCGGGAAGGTCATCGTCACCTTCTGGGTATCCTGCTCCAGCTCAATCAGCTCGCCGCCGCTGCCAACTCTGGTGGCCTTCACCGTATCGATGGAGAACAGATCCGGGGTCAGCGGCGTTCCCACCGTGTTGCCGTCCTCGTCCTCCCACATTCTCATGATGACAAATTGGGAATCCCCTTCCACAAAGTCATTCAGCGTGGTGCCGACCGGCAGGTCAAAGCTGAGAATCGGCTCCCTGAAGTTATCAGTTTGAGACTCGTTCTTCGCGGTGACAACAAAGGTGACGTCGCTGTTCGGCGCGTAGGTGGTCTGGGTTCCTTCCGGCTTCACCGTCAGGCTGACAGGAATCCGGATGCTTTCGATCAGGGGCAGCGTGGCTTCCACAGTGTTGGAAGCCCGGCCGTCGGTGACAGGCACGTCTCTGCCTTCCTCATCCTTTTGAACAAAGGTATACTCGTAAGCCGCGGTGTTGGTGATTTTGGTGATCTCATGGAGGCTGGCGTCAGAGGGACGCTGGGCGAAGGTCACCTCGAAATCGATGCCGTTGGCTACGAAATGCTCATCCACGCCGGTATAAACCACCCGGAACGCCATCGCTTCCAGTCCGGCGGGAATCGAAACGGTCGCGCCATCCGCTCCCAGGCTTTGGACGTTTTCAATGGCGCCGTTGGGCACATCCCGCCAGGTGGATTCGTCATCGCTTCCAAGGTCAGCCGCCGGCTGGTATTGAACCTTAGCGCTCACCGGCTTGGAAGCATCCGGGACTGTCACATCCAAATCAGGATCGGTCTGGGCGTTATAGGCGCTGTAGACCCTCACCCAGTTCACCCGGTAAGCGTCATCCCTGGTGGGTTCCGTCTTATATTCGCCCTGCTCCTGATACTGCATTTGGATATCCTGGTCGGTAACCACCAGCCGGGAGGCCGCCAGCTCGTTCTCACCCTTGGCGTAATCTCTCAGGGTAAAGGAGGTGGTAAATTCCTCCTCCAGAAGGCTCTTGTCAGCGGTATCATCCGTAATCCCTTTCAGGATCTCAGTATTGAACATGACGATATCCGTCTTGAACTTATTGGTAAAGGATGCGTTGTTGTGAACACCCAGTTTTTCGATTTCAGATAACTCCTGTACCGGTTTCACTGTCACGATCTTCTGGGTCTCATAATACCGTTCATCCAAGCTGTAGCCGTCGGGAGCCTTCAGCTCCTTCACCAGATATCGGGTTCCGGCGTCCTCCGCCGGCAGCAGATCGGACACACCCGCGCCGTTTTCGTCGGTGGTGATGATACCGCCCACCTGCTGGCCCTGAACATCGCCCGGCTCAAGCTGGTATACGGCGAACTGGGCGCCTTGCAGCCCCGTTCCGTTTTCGTCAGCCTTTTTAATGAGGATGCGGCCGCTGTCGGACTCATTGGTCAGCACGCCGCCGTTCATGTTCCCGGCGGTTTCAGGCCGGTAGGTAACCGTAGGATCGTTCTGGTTAGCGGGGATCACCGCCTCATACCAGGTATCGTCCAGGGAGTAGCCGTCGGGGGCCTGAGTTTCCTGGATATAATAGGTTCCGGCATCTAAGCCTTCCCAGCGGTAAACGCCGTTTTTCACGTTGGTCACCGGGTCTCCGACAGGCTGCTTGTTCTCATCGTACAACTGGAATACCGCCGTATTCAGAACCGGGCTGCCGTTTTGGCTGTCACCCTTCTTAGTAAACTCCAGATTTCCCTTGGCCTGGTTAATGACCTTGGTGGCCTCTGTTTCATCCAGATTGGTGATCTGCTTGGCGGTTACAGTAAAGGTAATGGGTGTGGAATCCAGAGTATATCCGTCGGGAGCCTTGGTTTCCACAATGGTGTAGGTTCCCGCATCCAGGTCGGCGGACTCAAAGGTGCCGTCCAGGCGCACCCGGAAGGTGTCCACCAGCTTGCCGGGGTCGGCCTGATCCCCTTCGTACAGGGCGAATTCCGCCCGCTGGCTGTCGCTGGTGACCGTCAGCGGAGTTTTGCCGTCGCCCATGAATTTGGTAAAGGTGAACCGGCCCTTATTCGGGTAGTTGACGATGTAATTATCGCCGGTGTAGGTTTCGTCGGTTTCTCCCTTAACCACCGTAATCTTTTGCAGCTGGGTGCCCTGGACGAAATCAGCGGGCACCTGCTCCTTCAGCATATAGTCGCCGGGCTCCAGGCCGGTGAAGAGGATTTCACCGTCTTCGTCGGTTTCCTTGGTCGCGACCAGCTCGCCCAGTCCGTCAGGCTGAGACACGTCGTAGCGGTGAAGCTCAAATGTAACGTCCTCTAAGGGCAGCGCCAGAATGTGCTGGGCGTCCGGGTTTTCCCAGTTGGCCTTCTTCTCCAGGCGGATGGCGCCAAGGGGGTCGTTGCTGATGCGCACCTCGGCGGCGCCGGTGTTGCCGGTGGTCACCGGATAGAAGTAATCCTCCTTGCCGGCCTCAAAGGTGTAGCCGGTAGGCGGAGTGGCCTCTTTCACATAATAGGTGGTGTTGGGCTGCAGATTGACAAACTCAATGGTTTCCTTGCCGGTAACCGTTTGCAGCACCTGGCCGCCCTGATCCTCCGGCTTATCCCAAAGCTCAAACTTCGCGGCCTTCATGGCTTCGCCGGAAATGGAACCGTTTGTCTTGGAATCGACCTTGACCACCTTCACCGTCTGGATCTTGGTGTTCTCAATGACGATAGCCTTGCCTTCCTTCTGAGAAGTAATCTGGTTCGCCTCTACGGTATAGGGTCCGTAAACGGTATCGGTATTGTCGAAATAGCCGCTGGGGGTATTCAGCTCCTTCAGGTAATAGTCCCCCACAGGCAGCAGGCCGGACAGCGCCGCGCCGTCGGCATTGGTGGTCATTTCGCCCACTTTCGTGGAAGCGGTGCTGTCGGAGTAGATCCCGAACTTCACCCCGCTCAGCTTGGTCTGGTCGGCGGCGTCCTGCTTCACAATTTGCAGCTTTCCGTAGGCAGTGGTGTTCAAAAGCTCGGTTTTCGCCGTGTTCAGGTCGGCGGGATCGTAGAACTGGGTGGTTTTTTGACCGGCTTCAATGGTCACCGCCACCACCATGCCGGCTTTAAAGCCGTTGGCCTCATTGGCGGTTCCCACGCTGGTTTCCTTGAGCCAGTAATCGCCGGCGTCCAGATTGGTCATGGAAATCAAGCCGTTTGCCCCGGTAGTCACCGTTTTCAGGGCCGTGCCGGCGCAGTCGGCTTCCGGGTCGCCGGTCTCGTTCCGGTAAAGCTTAAAGGTCACGCCGGACAGCGGGTCCTTCTCGCCCAGGATATCCCCCGTCTTGGTCAGCTCCAGGGAGCCCTGCTTCTGGTTCTCAATCACAATGGGGTCGGGCGTGGCATCCTTGTCATCCAAGGGGTAATATACGCCGTTAATCTTATTGTCCCCGCCGGTAATCCGGTTGGGCTCGATGACAAACTTGATGGGCGTCGAGTCCAGCGTATATCCGGACTGGACGCTGGTCTCCACCAGCTGGTACTCGCCTTCCGGCAGGAACCCGGAAATCACGTAATCCTTGGCGGGATCCGTGGTGATGGTCATGGCGTTCCCCTCGGGATAATCCGCGTAGGTTCCGTCGTCTTGAAGCTTCTGCACCTTAAAGGTGGCGGTCAGCTTTTTGTCGTTGTCGCCCTGGTCGGCGCTGATCTTCTGAATCTTCACCTGGCCCCAGGCGGACTCGTTGGCGATAGGCGTATTTTCATAGGTGCAGTTGATAGTCCAGGTTCCGTTTCCATCCGTCCGGGTCGTAAACTCTTGGTTCGCACCCTCCAGCTTATCCTGGCCGTCGGAGGAAACGTATACGGAATAGTAGGGAGCCGTAGCCGGGTCAAAGTCCACGTACTCCGGCGCTTTGGCCTCCTGGAGCACATACCAGCCGGGCTTCAGCAGGCTGCTGACGCCAACGCCCGCGGCGGTATTGCCGGTGCCCGTGGTGATGGTGGTCACCGGATCCAAAACCTTTCCGTCGGCGCCCGTCGCCGGCTGGCTGTAATCGTTGGGGTCGGCCGCATAAACGTTGAATGTTACCTCGTTGAGGGGATAGGTCTCTCCGGAGATTTCCAGGGTCTTTTTCACGGAGATCATGCCGTACGCCAGGTTTTCCAGCCGGAATACCGGGTCGGTCTCCGCCTGATTATCGCCTGTCATCTCGTACAGGTTCCACTGATCCCCGTTCTGCTTGGGATAGACCTTATGGATATCCAGGTTATGGACATAGTAATCGATGCCGATGATCTCCAGGGCATAATAGGTTGCGCCGGGCTGGAGGTTCGTGAAATGCAGAACGCCTCCATCCTTGCTTTCCGCCGCCTGGAGCATATTGTATTCTTTCAGCACGGTTTCCGGCAGCTCGCCGTTCACCAGCTGTTTGGAGAAGAAGTCCTCGTCTTTGTTCAGCGCGGCCTGGGCCTTCTGGGCGTCAGCCTCTGTTTTGAACAAAGCGACCCACGCGCCCTCCAGAGCGTTGCCGCCCTGGTCGATTTTCCAGCCCTCTACCGGCACGGGCCAGTAGTTTTCAATGATCTGCGGTCCGACAATTTTTCCGTCGTCCGCCTCGGTCACCATGATGGGGCCGGTCCACTCCTGGCTGATCTCATAGAAATAATCCTTGTCGTGGGGAGGCGGCTGGGTCTCCCGCAGATAATAGGTGCCGGTATCCAGCAGCCCGGTCAGTGCGCCGCCGGGCACGGCGCCGGTTACTGCATCCGTCAGGGTGCCGGAGGTAATCTTCTCCGCGACGACCTTCAACCACAGCTTCTGGCCGTTGACTTCGATCTCCTCGGCAGCCGGATCTTGGTCATCCACAACCTGGTACAGGGTAAACTCCGCGCCGGTCAGATACTTGTCGTGATCCTCCTGGTCCACCTTGATCAGCTCGATCCGGGCCTTGTCGGAAACGTTGTTCCAGGTGACTACCAGATCCTTATCCGGGGCCAGGGTCACCTTATATACATTGCTGGTCACTTGAACCGGAGCGGCCCCGTCAGTGGTAACGGAGTCCACGGAATAATCCTCAGGCACGGTCTCCTGAATCCAATAATCGCCCGGCGCAAGATAGCCGGTGTATTTGGTCTCGGAGGCGCTGGTCACGGTGGTCACCGGCTGAGCGTCGGGATTTTTCGTGGGATCCTCCGCGTAAATCGTAAAGGTCACGTTCGACTGGCGCAGGGTCAGGCTGCTGCCGTCGCTTATCTTCCACAGCTCGAACTTATCGATTCCGATTCTCCGCATGGGAACGTTCTCGATAGGCTTATCGAAATAAGCCTTGTTGGTCTGGCCCGCCGTAATGGTAAACAGATGGGGCGTGCCGTCCAGCACGTACTGGCCGGTTACGCTCTGCTCGATAAGCTGGTAGTCTCCCGCAGGCAGCCAGCCGGAGGTCACGGTGCCGTTCGCTCCGGTGGTCAGAATCAGCGGGTTCTGGCTATTGGGATAATCGGCATAGGTGCCGTCGGCCTGCTTCTGCTGTACCTTAAAGGAGGCCTGCAAAGTCGTATTGGAATCCAGAGAGCTTACCTTTTTAATCTGGATTTTACCGGAATCAAAGTCGTCGGTAAAGGTGACCCATACCGCGGCGGAATAGCCGTCGATCCCCGCGCCGGGGGTTACGGTCACCTCTTTGGCGGCGGTATCCAGATCATAGCCGTCCGGGGCCTTGGTCTCCTGCACCCAATAAGTACCGGGTTCCAGTTCCCCGGTGGTCAAAACACCGTCAACACCAGTGGTTCCTAATGTTTTGAGGGTACCGTTCTGCTGGGCCGCCAGCAGGTCGGCGCCCGGATTCTGCGTCAGCCTGGGATAATACTGAAATTCCGCGCCGGCCAGGGGCTGCATCACGCCGGTGTTGTCCAGGGTGCCGCCCTCTTTATAAACCTGGAACTTTCCGTAGCGGTCGTTTGTCACATCTTGCGTCACATCGGCGTAGTTGGAAGGCTGGTCCGGAGCCGTGATCTTCACCGGCTCGGAGGAAGCCTCATAGCCGGTGGGCGCGGTGAGCTCCCGGTACCAATAGTCGGTTCCCGGAATCAATCCGGTGAACACCGCCATGCCGTCGGTCCCGGTGGTGACGGTGTCGGCACCGCCGGTCTGGCCGTTCACAGGCAGACGGTTTTTGTCATTTTTCGCGTCCTCTTCCGTAGCGTACAGGGCGAACACCGCTCCGCTCAGCGACATCCCTGTCTTCTGGGAATCCACCTTATGAAGCCGAATGGTGACGTAAGGCTCGTTTTTCACGATCACCGTGGTAAGCTGGTTGTTTGCTACCTTGATGCCGTCCCCGTCGGTAACCGCCACATTGGAGCCATCCACACCCTTAAAGGGCTCGGAGGGGGTGATATGTCCGGCGATGGACTGAACCTCTCTTAAAATATAACTGCCGGAGGGCAGGAATTTGGAATAGCCCTCGCCGTTTTCATCGGTGGTGATCCGGTCTAAAGGCTCGGTGAAATCGGTATCGTCAGCGGCGTACACCTCGAACACGGCGCCGGAAAGATCGATATCGCCCGTTTTGTTACTCTGCTTTTCGATTTTCAGCTGGCCCTGGCGGTCCACCAGATTATCCGCAGTCAGTTCAAAGGTCTTTTTCTGTTCAATGACAACTGTATGAATGGTATCGTCTCTCTGGTAACCGCTGGGGGCGGAGATCTCCTGCACATAATAGGTGCCGGGATCCAGAGTGATTGCGGGGGTATCCGGCTCATTGCCGCTGACTCTGGTAGTCACCCGGGCGTCGTTGCCGTTGGAGTCCTTCGCCAGTGTTTTGCAGTCCGGATCGGTATATACGCCGAACACCGCGCCCGCCAGGGGAACCCGGGATTCGGTCGCCACGCTGCCTAATGTCAGCTGGCCGTATTTGATGATCTGCAAAGCGCCTCTCTGGGCGTTTTCGATCTGAAGGGCCTCGGTGTGATTGGAAGTGATCTGCACCTTGGTATCCCGCTGCATAATGGCATAGGTATCCGGGGCCTTGGTTTCCCGGAGCAGATACCAGCCCGTCTCTAAAGGCTCAGAGACCGCGGTGCCGTCGCTGCCGGTGACCAGTTTCGCCGCCAGATCGTCCTCATCCGGGTTTTCCGGCACGGCGCTTTCGCTGGCATAGGGGCCGTAAAGTGCGAACTCCGCGTCAGGTAGCGTTACGCTGCGGTCGGTGGAATCCACCTTGGTGATTTTCAGTATTCCCTTTTCAGACTGGTTCAGTATGTAAGGCTTATTTCCGTCCTTCTGCAGGCCGTCGGGGTAATTCACCTGGTTGCCCTTTACGGTAACCGTATAGGTTTTGTCAGAAACCTCATACTCGCCGCCTTCCGGCACACCGGTTTCCTGCAGGGTGTATTCGCCGGCGGGAATCCCCTCGAAGAGCACCAGGCCGTCCGAGCCGGAAACCGCGGTGTAAACCTTGCTTGCGTCGTCATTGTTTGTCAGCCGGAAGGAAACGCCGGGCAGGAATTTCTCCGTATTTTCACCGGATCCCATGCCCTTTTTCCAGAAGGCCGCATAGCCCGGGCCGTTTTCATCGGTGGTGTTATCCACTGTCAGGGCTTCCCCTTTTTGCAGGGTTTTGCCGCCTGCGGTGACGGTGCCGTCCTGGTTCAGGGTCACCTGAATGGCTTCCCCGACGCCGGTAAAGCCGTCAGGCGTCTGAGTTTCTTTCAGATAATAGGTTCCATAGCGCAGATTGGAGAACTTCACTCTGCCGGTGCCGTCCAGCAGCCTGCCCGCCCCGGCTTCCTCGCTGCCGTCGATGTCCTTGGCCACCTGGGTGCACTCCGGGTCGGAATACAGGGTAAACTGAGCGCTGCCGTAAACCGCCTGCTTCTCGCCGTTGAGCACAAATGTATTATCGCTCACCGCCAGGCCATCCCCCTGGATGGTCAGGGTCTTTTCCACAATCAATTCTACCGGCGTGGTTTTGTCCTCCACGTCGCCGACCTGAACCTTGGCGCTGGAATCCTTCACCACCGCGTCCTTCGCCAGAGGCTTATAGCTTACCTGGGCCTGGTTATCCAGAACCGCCCGGACGAAGGGAACGTTGGTGGGAATCTGATAAGCGGCCGCGTCAAACTTGACCGTCACCTGATAGGTGGTGGGCAGCAGAGAGCCATTCGGCACCCGGACCTGGCCCTCGGTCACCATGGATTGATCGAATTTATTCACATATTGAAAGGTCAGGCTCTTTAGCGAGCCGTCCGCGTTGGATTCCTTAGTATAGCCGTCGCCTTCCGCCAGAGGCTGGAACTGGCTGGAACGGTCCAGGTAGCCCACGCTCACCAGCTGGGCGCCGCCGTTTTCCCGGTCCGCCGCCGGAAGGGTGTCCGTTACGGAAAATTCCTCGCAGTTCAGCCGGCCGTAGCGGTTCATATTTTCCACCGGATCCGTCACGGCGATCTGGTAGGTGACATAGTAGTACCCGTCCTGCTTGGTTACTACCGGGATCTCCTCTCCGGCTGGCGCTGGATCAGTGACGGTTTTCTGGATGTTCCACTGCTGGTCCGCCATGCTGGTAATGCTGACAGGATCAATTCTTTGATCCAGCTTTTCGGTATTCCCGCTGCCGTCTGTCAGCGTACCGGTAAACAAAATACTGTTAAAGCTTCCCACCGTCTGGTCAGGGGTCACCATATTCTCAAAATAGCATTTCAGATAAATAATGCCGGCCCGTCCCTGGTCGATGCGGTCCTGGCAGGGAATGGTCACCCGCTGGATGACCTGGCCGCCGGGCAGAGTGACCTCTGCCACCTCCGGCTGTTTGAAATCAGAGGTCACCACAGAGCCAGCCAAATCCACCTTGACGTATTCCGGCAGCTGAATCGCGATGGCCGCGCCGCCGTAGGATACGCCGTCGGGCGAGGAGCTGAATTTATAATCCAGCGCCAGGAAGAAGCTGTCGCCGCTGTCCACAGACTGGATGGCTTCAGCGGTGTCGCCGGTATCCTTTACGATTTTGGCGCTGAATTCCACATTCGCGCCCAGTCCGGCGCCTGCCGCGCTGGGTATCATGACTCCCGCCAGCATGGCGGCAGAAAGCAGAACCGCGAGACACCGGTGCCAAACCGACCGGCCCGCGCGGTTTTCCTTTTTCCGTAAATGCTTTCCGTGTTTCATAGCAAAATCCTCCTAATAAAGCCCAACGGATTGTAGTATTCTTCCAAATACGAAAAAGCAGTCAGTTCCAGCGGATTCCGCCGGATTGTCTTATTTATTATACCGGGCCGCCGTCACAAAAAAATCACAAATCCACTATTTGATCTGTTTTATCTCATATTCCAGGGTGACTGTATCAAATTTCCTTCTTTGGCAGTATTTGTCCATAATACGGCGCATGGCCTTTTCACAGCCCTCTATGTTCTGAGCCGCCAGAATGACCGAATACTGGGCCACATTGTACTGAGAGAATACGTCGTTTTTACGAAGCTGCTCTGAAATAACTTGCCGCAGAGTTTCCGTTTCGTCGTCAATATGCTCCTGGGTCTCGCCCTCTCTTAGGGTAAGCAGCACCAGGAATCTGGAACGCAGCGCCCGGCGCGCCGCGCGCACATTGATCTGATAGATATTTTTAAAGATATCATAATTGCAGTAGAAAGTTCCAGAGGATAGTTTTTCCTCTCTTAATCCCTTTTCCAGCTCCTCCACATCTACCGGCTTCTGGGTTGGCAGGCTTTGCAGGATTAATTCGTATAGTTCCTTTAGGTGATCCGGCACCTCCATCCCCAGGTTGCTGTAACAAAGATTTGCCACCTGGTTATAATAATCCAGAGCGTTCTGGGGCTGGTTCAGCTTTAAATACGCCGCCATTTTCATTTCATGCACCCTTAGGTCCATCTGCTCCATCAGCTTCGCCTGGTCGCACAGCTCTACCACCTGCTGGTAACGCTCCGCTTTCAGCAAGGCTTCACAGGCTTCCTGAACGCAGGTGGTGTAAAGGCGCTTATAGTAAACGCTGCGGAAAATCACCCATTGGGAATCCTCATACTCCTCCAGAAAATCCCCCTGGTACAGCTCTACCGCCCGCAGGCAGTCCTGATATTTTTGCTCGGCGTCGTGGCCCACGCTTACCTGCTTGCAGAAAGCCTCAAACTGATCCGTATCCACTTGACAGCTTATGTCGGTATTCCAAAAATAGGAATTATTGTTCAGAATAATCGCTTCCTGACCATTCCGGACAAAAAATTTTTTCATTTCCATCCGACCCCGGTACACCAGGTTCCTCAGGGCGCCCTCTGGGTTTCCGCTGTCCTCTTCCGGCCACAGCACCTCAATCAGCTTGCTTTTCGAGGTCTCCACATTTCGGTTCGCCAGAAGATACGCGAATAATAGTCCTACCTGCTTGCTTTTCTTTTTCTCCTGGGGAAAGGCATAATTCCCGTTTTTCATGGAAAATTTCCCAAACATCTTAATTTGAAGCGTTTGATTGGAT
>OHFB01000350.1_pt1 | contig 24546 bp, 21 predicted proteins | sample 1567461 | NCBI WGS metagenome assembly OHFB01 (sample SAMEA3879566, study PRJEB24766) | human gut metagenome | biome: human-associated habitat; feature: feces | place: USA | collected 1985/1987
TTATGACGGAGGAAAAGGGAAACCAGAAAGAAACCTTGAAAATCAACACAAGCAAACTGAAAAAATACTTTCCGAAGGACACAACGCCGAAGCAGATGGAGGAAACCATCATCCGACTTCTGGAACGTGAGTTGCAGAGAAAACGGAGCAGGGACAGCCGCTAACCTTCTTTTTTCGGGAAGTAAATGCAGGAATTTGGAACAGAAGAAAGACAGAATTTTAAGGAGAATGAGGTAAGGAATGAAAGAAATCCAGTATGAGATTGTAAAGGAAATCGCCGTATTGTCTGCGAGTGACAGCGGCTACACAAAGGAAATCAATCTTATTTCATGGAACGGGAGAGAGCCGAAATATGACATCCGCAGCTTTTCCCCGAACCGTGAGAAGTGCGGAAAGGGTATCACGTTGAACGCTGATGAAGCAGCGGCACTCCTTGAAGCATTACAGAAAGAAGTAAACAGCGGGGATTGATGGTATCTGATTGACAGGGCGGGGCGTTTCCAGACGTTCTCCTGCCCTGTCTGGAAAGGAAGATTTAAGTATGGGCGAGGATAGGAAAACAACTGGAAGAAGAAAGCGTATTGTGCCAAAAGGGCAAGTACAAATGATTATCAGTCGAGAATATATCGGCACACAGACCGTTGCAGAAGCGTTTGTCCCGATTATCTCCGAGGATATTCGGAAGAAGATTGCCGAGGGCGACACCTTCGACAATGAGGGGCTGTCCGCTTAGAATGTACGCAATGGAACATGAAAACGTTAGGACAGATATGGAGGTTTTACAGTATGGCAGGAATAAGAACGGAGAACAAGATTTATGAAGTCGGCATTTACTGCCGCTTATCAAAGGACGATGGCACGGATAACGAGAGTGCGAGCATTGCGACACAAAAATCCATCCTCACGGATTATGTGAAAAGGCAGGGATGGCATTTAGCAAAAACGTATGTTGACGATGGCTACTCTGGAACAAATTTCCAAAGACCAAGTTTCCAGAATATGATTAAGGACATTGAAAACGGGCTGATAAACTGCGTGATTACAAAAGATTTATCCCGTCTGGGGAGGAACTATCTTGATTGTGGGTTATATCTGGAAGTCTTTTTCCCAGAGCATAACGTGAGGTATATAGCGGTCAATGACGGCGTGGACACCTTAAACAAATCCGCTATGGACATCACGCCTTTCCGCAACATCCTAAACGAAATGTATTCTGCCGATGTGTCAGTCAAGATAAAATCGGCGTACCGTGCGAGGTTTCAGCAGGGGAAATTCATGGGAACAACAGCCCCTTATGGCTATGTCAAAGACCCTGCCGACCACAACCATCTGCTGATAGATGACAAAGTTGCCCATGTGGTAAGGGAGATATTCGACCTTGCGTTAGCGGGCAACGGCATCGCCAAAATCCGCAAGCACATCAACAAACAGCATATCCTACGCCCTGCCGCTTATGCGGTGGAGCAAGGGGCAACAGGCTATGAGCGGTACTTTGAGGATAACGAGGAAAACCGTTATATTTGGAGCGAGAACAGCGTGAGGGGCATTTTAAGAAGCCCGATATATGCGGGCAACCTTGCAGGCTACAAGCGGATTGCAGCCAACATGAAAAGCAAGAAACGCCCCTCTAAGCTGCCCGAAGAATGGGAAGTGATACCAGACACCCATGAGGGGATAGTCACGCAGGAGGAATTTGATACCGTACAGCAGCTTATTACAAGCCGCAGATTACCAGAAAACAAGGGCGGCTTTGAGAACATCTTTGCAGGCGTTATTAAGTGTGCGGACTGCGGCTATGCGATGCGGGCTATGAGTGCCAACAGGAGGAAACGCCCCGACATCATCGACTGCGTACAATATTCCTGCAATAATTATGGCAGATACGGTAATATCATGTGTACCGCACACAGCATTGAAGCGAGGGACTTGTTCAACGCTGTCCTCACCGACATCAACCGATTTGCGGATATGGCAGTCAATGATGAAAAGGCAGTGAGGGCGATTGAAAAGCGGCTCACGGAAACAGACCAGAGCAAGGCAAAGGCACTGGAAAAGGAGCAAAGAAAACTGAACAAACGCCTTGCAGAACTGGACAGGCTGTTTTCCTCACTCTATGAAGATAAGGTGATGGAGCGTATTACCGAGCGGAATTTTGAGATGATGTCGGGAAAATACCAGAAAGAACAGCTTGAAATTGAAGCAAGGCTGAAAGAGGTAACGGAAACGCTCAGCGACAGCTATGAGAAGACGCAGGGTGTCCGTGATTTCCTCTCCCTAATCCGCAACTATCAAGGCATTAAGGAACTGGACGCAACCATCATAAACGCACTTATAGACAAGATACTTGTTTCGGAACGTGAGAAACTTACAGACGGAATGGTGCGGCAGGAAATCAAGATTTATTATAAATTCATCGGCTTTGTCGGTGAATTACATATCACACCGACAAAGCGGTGGACTGCGTTAAAGCCTAAGAATTGTACGGTGTGCGGTGTTGAATATGTTCCCCGCTCTGGCATATCGAAGTATTGTCCTGCTTGTGCCAAGAAGATACAGAGGGAGAAATCAAACGAGAGCAAACGCAGGAGCAGGGAGCGAAACAGACAGGCATGTATTGAACTGTCCGCAAAAAATGACCGACTGATGTTGGCGAGGGAAGCAACACTGCATGTGAAGATGTCGAGTTTCAATATCTTCGCAAGTGCAATCATGATTGCCACATGGATCAGGAGGATTACGAATCCTGCGAGAAGCCATATTGGGGCATTGCCAACTGCTCCGAGGTCTGCTCTTGAGGCTATTAAGGCAATGACTATATAAAGCATTACATTTGAAATCTCCTCAGTTCCCTTAATCTTGCCAAATGGTGTCAGGGCGAATACGATACCAAGCACTGATACGATAAGGACTGTCCATGTTGTGCTGTCAAAGAATGATAAATGTGCATTAATCATGCTGCCAAGTTCCATTGAAACTGCCGATACTAAGAGTCCTGAACCGAGCAGAAGAATGATGTTCTGCCATACGAGAGGCTTTGTGTTGGCTTTTGCTTCCTCTTCGAGTGCAGCTCCAACGCCGTCGATTATGCTTGTGTCTGCCTTTGTCCATTTGTTGAACTTCTCGTGATTTCCGATTGCCCACAGAAGGAACATTACATAAAGTGTCGCGCAGATTGAATCCATAACAAGGGCGTAAGCCATTGTTGCTTCGTCAACATCAAGTGCTGCCTGGATTGCGAGCATATTGCCGCCGCCGCCCATCCAGCTTCCGCACAGTGCGCCGAGTGCTTTCCATGAACCTGCGCCTAAGAGCTGGTGGAATATTGCATATGAAACAAAGAATCCAAGTCCGATTGACAAAGTTGCTGCGAAGAAACCGATAAGCATTTTAGGTCCAAGCTTGATGATTTTCTTCAAGTCACAGCGAAGCAGCATTATGAAAAGCATCGCATATAATATCGGGTTCTTGACTGATTTGTACACAGCGCTTGTTGCACTAAGGTCCCACACTTTCATTGTGCAAAGCAGCATAAGCCCCAGGTATATAAGTACAATCGGCGGTGCAAAATTAAAGAACACCTGCGCCTTTTTTCCTTTAAAAATCTTAGGTAGATTTACTAATACTGCAGCTGCAAATATAAGCGCCGCAAGGTATAAAAATCCATCTTTTATCATGTATTAATTCTCCTTATGGTTAATATATAGCATATTCTACCCATTTTTCTGTAGTATATTACATTTCTTTAAGTATCTCCAGCAGATATTCCCAAGTCCGCTCCACTGAAGCCACATCCATACACTCATCAGGCGTATGCACACTCTCAAGTGTCGGTCCAAATGATATCATATCCACTCCCGGCATTTTGCCAGCAAGTATGCCGCATTCGAGTCCGGCGTGGATTGAGGTCACTTCGGGTTCGTGGCCGTACACATTTGTAAAGCTCTCAACGCATATCTTTCTTAACTGCGAATCACTCTTGTATTCCCACGCAGGATAGTCCGACATTGTGACTACTTTTCCTGACAAATGTTTTACAAATGTGGTAACTCTCTCTAGCAATAATTTCTTTCCAGCCGCTGTATTGCTTCTTATAAGATATTTGTACACAAGCTTGTCTGCGTCAAGGTATGCAGTTCCAAGATTGAGCGAAGTCTGCACCATGCCCTTAATCTCCTGACTCATTTTGTACACACCATCAGGACTTAACTGGAGGGCATATATTACATTTGCAGTGCTATGGGAATCGAGAACTTTGTCTGCTGCAGCGTCTGTCTTTTCAACCTCAATCTTAGCATGTGGCTCTGTCGCGCTGATTTCCTGCATCCACACATCTGCACTCTCTTTGATGCTTTGTTCAAATGTTGTAACATCGCAGCTTCTGACACTTACAACTGCCTTTGCTTCTTTCGGAATTGCATTTTCCTTGCCGCCACCTGAAAGTGACACAAGCCTGAAATCTGCCTCGCAACTGGCATGTGAAAGAAGTGAAGCAAGCAATCTTATCGCATTAGTGTGCTGTTTGTGAATCTCAGCGCCGGAATGACCGCCGGCAAGCCCGCTTATCTTAACTTCGAAGCAGACCGAACCATTCTGCACATCACTTGCACCATCTGCCACCCCGCCCGCAGCATCCTCATACTCAACCGGAATATCGCACTCAGCTCTCACACCACCAGCACAGCTTACATACAATATTCCCTCACTTTCAGAATCAATATTGATAAGCCTCTTTGCTGTAAGATCAGAAGTATCAAGGTCTCTTGCGCCAAGCATTCCAATCTCTTCATCGCTCGTAAGCACTGCCTGTATAGGAGGATGCGTAATCGTATCCGAAGCAAGCACTGCCAGTATAAATGCAACAGCAATTCCATCATCAGCGCCAAGAGTTGTGCCGTCAGCCCATACCATCTTACCATCGGTGCAGGCATTAATGCTCTGTACACTCATGTCAATATCGCAGTCTGGCTCTTTCTCACACACCATATCAAGATGTCCCTGCAAAATCACTGGCTCACAATCCTCATATCCAGAAGAACCAGCCTTAAATATAACAACATTGTCAGCCGCATCCTTCCTTGCCTTAAGCCCATGCAACTTAGCAAACTCCAGACAATAATCCGCAATCATCCCTGTATTCCCAGAACCATGCGGAATAGAGCATATTTTCCCAAAATAAGAAAACACCTCACTAGGTGACAATTCATTTAACTTCATAAAAAGCCTCCTATCAATATATAAGATACAAGGAAAATAAGCTCTTGGAGGGTACCGACCAAGAGCGCTATCCAGCCCAGCACCTGGAGTGCAACGACCAGGTGCGTCCGTCTGCCACACCTGCCCCGAACACACTCGTAAATAAAATCATATTTCCAATCCGGCATATATAGCCGCTGCGGCTGGGGCAATGCAGGGTGTACGCCTGAGTCTGGCAAGCTGTGCAGAAGTTAATGCCGCCAGATGCAAAAGTTCAGGGTGCGAAAGCTCGTTCAAGCGAAGTGCGTTTGCTTTCGCACCCTGTAAAAAACTCTGCAGATGGCGGCATTTACTACTGCTAAGCGAAGACAGTCCGAAGGTGTACACCCTGCTCTGCCCCAGCCGCAGACCGGTCTACACATACCTTATCGAAAAATGATTCTATTTCACATGCAATATCTCATGAGCCCTGTGTGACAACGGTTTCTCAAAATACTCCTCATAGCACTGCTTAACCGATGGATTCTCATGTGAGAATCTAAGATTATCGCGCTTATCAAGTCCGTACAGCACATGACGGCGCTCCTCAACCATCACAGCGTCTTCCTTGTAAGGCTGTCCGCCGCCGTTGATACAGCCGCCAGGACATGACATAATTTCAACGAAATCATAGTGAACCTCGCCATTCTTAATAGCATTCACCAAACGTCTTGTGTTGCCAAGTCCGCTGGCAACAGCTACATTTATAGTTGTCCCATTAAGGTCAAATGAAGCTTCCTTCCAGCCCTCAAGACCTCTCACTGACTGGAACGCATCCGCATCAGGATTATTTCCTGTCACAAGGTAGTAAGCACTTCTGAGTGCCGCTTCCATAACACCGCCTGTTGCGCCAAATATAACGCCAGCTCCTGTTCCTTCACCTAAAGGATTGTCGAACTCGTCCTCATCAAGTTCTTCCGGCTTTATGAAAAATGCTTTGAACATTCTTTCAACTTCTCTTGTTGTAAGAACTGCGTCAACATCTTTGCCGCCGTCCCATGTACACTCGTCCTTCTTTGCAAGACAAGGCATGATTGACACGCAGAATATCTTCTCCGGGTCAACCCCAAGCTTTTCTGCATAATACGACTTTGTTATTGCACCAAACATCTGCTGTGGTGACTTTGCTGTTGAAAGTCTGCCTGCCATCTCAGGGAACTCGCTCTTTACGAATTTCACCCATCCTGGACAGCATGATGTGAACATTGGAAGTCCTGACTCCTTGATTTCTGGAAGTCTTTCAAGGAACTCGCTTCCCTCCTCCATAATTGTCATGTCTGCTGCAAATGTTGTGTCAAATATATAATCAAATCCTATTCTTCTAAGTCCCGCAACAAGTCTTTGCGCTGTCGCATATTCCTTAGACATACCAAAATCTTCGCCCCATGCTGTTCTTACTGCAGGTGCAATCTGTACTACTGTAATGATATCCTCATTTTCAATTGCATCAAGCACGATTCCGACATCGTCTCTTTCTGTAAGTGCACCTACAGGACAGTTGCTTACACACTGACCACAAAGTGTACATGCAGTCTCCGCAATGTTCTTGTTTGCACGCACATTTACAGTTGTACGCGAACCTGTATTTACAACATCCCATATGTGCATTTCCTGAATATTATCACACACCTGCACACAACGCATACATTTGATACATTTCTGGGCATCTCTGATAAGTGGAAATGTTTTATCCCAATTATCTTTTTCTAAGATTGAATCATATGGCATCTCTGATATATTAAGTTCATTTGCAATTGACTGTAACGCACAGTTACCACTTCTTATACATGTACCACATTTGTAATCATGCTGTGAAAGTATGAGCTTTACATTAGTCTTTCTTGTTGTACGCACTTTTCTTGAATTAGTGTAGACAACCATGCCTTCTTCTACGAAGTTATTGCATGCTGTAACACATCTGTCAGTACCCTCTACTTCAACAACACACACACGACATGCACCGATTGCGTTGACTTCCTTGAGATAGCAGAGTGTAGGTATTGTCTCTCCTATTGTTTTGGCAGCTTCAAGAATGGTAGTTCCTTCTTTTACTGATACAGCTTTACCGTTAATTGTTAAATTTACCATTGTTTCTCTCTGCCTCCTCTGAATGAACCAAATCCAAAATGATCACATCTTAAGCAGCGTCCAGATTCCTGACATGCTTCCTCGCATGAAAATCCATACTCAATAGGTTCAAAGTCTTTCTTTCTGTCTGCGGCATCACGCAGTGCAACCTCAACCCGTCCGCAAGGTACCTTGTCCTCGTATCCGGCATAAGGTATCTCTACATCTGAAGTTATCTCATGATGGTAGCCAAGATATTCATCAATGTTGGCTGCCGCAACCTTTCCGGCTGCTATAGCCCTGATTACTGTTGCAGGTCCTGTTACGCAATCTCCTCCTGCAAATATTCCTTTACGTTCTTTAATCTCACTTGTATCAAGTGCCTCAATTGTTCCTCTCTTGACTGTAACGCCATGCTCCTCAAAATATCTTGTCTCGATACCCTGTCCGATGGCAACTACAATAAGGTCGCAAGGAATAAGAACTTCGTCCTTAGCTGCAGTCTTAGGTGATGGTCTGCCGCCTTTTATCCTGCTTATCATCTGTGGCTGAACCCATAAACCAACTGCTGCGTCATTTTCATCTTTCTCTATTCTAACCGGTGACATGAGCTCAAGAACATCACAGCCCTCTGCCTCTGCACCTTCAACCTCTTCCGGAAGTGCCGTCATGTCGGCTTTTCTTCTTCTATATACAATGCTTACTTTATCCGCACCTAATCTTACAGAAGAACGTGCAACATCCATTGCAACATTTCCACCGCCAATAACAACCACTCGCTTGCCGGTATAGTCAGGCATTTCATCATCACCAATTGCACGAAGCATTTCTACTGCTGATGTTACGCCTGTTTTAGCATCCTCACCATCAATTCCAATCTTCTTGTCTGCATGTGCTCCGATAGAAATGTATACTGCATTATAATCTTTGTTAATATCCTCAAGCGTAATATCTGTTCCTACGCTTATATTTTTCTTAACTTCTATTCCTGTAGACAGTATAGAGTTAATCTCCGCATCAAGCTTTTTCCTTGGAAGTCTGTAGTTAGGAATTCCATATCTTAACATTCCACCAAGCTGCTTTCTCTGCTCAAATATAGTAACCTTATGTCCCATAAGAGCCAGATAATATGCGGCACTGAGTCCTCCCGGACCACCACCGATTATTGCAACCTTCTTACCTGTTGGCTCATTACATGCTGGAACCGGAACATCACCGGCATTATCAACTGCCATTTTCTTAAGTCCCCTGATGTTGACTGGCGCGTCAATAAGTGTTCTCTTACATCTGTTTTCACATGGATGCTCACAAATGTATGCGCATGTTGTAGGCATTGGATTGTCTCTTCTTATAAGACGAACCGCATCTGCATATCTGCCTTCATGCACAAGTGCTATGTATCCCGGTATGTCTACTCCTGCTGGACATGACTTCACACATGCAACCGGCTGGTTACTGTTACATGAACAAAATCCTCTCTCAATATGTGACTTGAAATCATCCTCGCATCCATCAATACATTTTAATACAAGCTTGGCTGCCTCATATCCGATTGCACAGTCAGCGGAATAATAGATTCCTTCTGCTGTAAGCCTGATAACATCAAGAGTTTCCTCTGTTGCATTACCATCAAGCACATCATCAAAAAGTCTCGCAAGCTGTCTAAGTCCCACACGGCATGGGACACATTTGCCACATGACTGTGCAAGACACATTTTTATAAATGACCTCGTAAGGTCGATAGTACACAGTCCCGGTGGACTTGCTACTATTCTTCTCTCTAAATCCTGATATAAAGACTCCATTGTAACCTGAGCCTTATCCTTAGTAATAATCGTTAATCTGCTCAATTCCCGCTCCATTTCTGCATATTGCGTATGTCGTATTACTGCTCGCCAGTATACCGCTAGGCAGTTCCATATAACATTTTACACAATATATGTTAATTTGAAAAGGAAGGTTATTTTTTTCACACAATAACCTTCCCTTCATCCATTACTTATAGTCGCACTTCATGCACTGGCTCGTTTCTTTATTATTATCTTTCTTGTAAAATGCACCTGACCAGTCGCATATGCTTTGCAATATCGGCATTACAGACAAGCCCTTTTCTGTAAGTGAATATTCAACTCTTGGCGGAATCTCGTCATATGATTTTCTTGATACAATATCATCCGCAATCAGTGCCTTCAATGTTGTAGACAACACTGCATCTGTAATATTAACCATCTCTGTTCTTAACTCGCTATATCTTAATGTCTTCTTCTCAGCAAGAACACATATAATTCTTGACTTCCATTTGCCTCCAAAGACTTCCAGGCCGTATTCCAATGGACATCTGATATCTGATTCTAATTTCTTATGGTACATACATCTCTCCTTTGTTTTTGGCATTTCTTTATAATATCATTATAACAATTATTTTAAAAGCTGCTCTCTTAGAACACCACAGGTACGCACTCCTTCACCGACACCGCGCTCAGAGGCATATTGTCAAGTGTGTATGTCAGATTTTTATATATTCATCGTCATATATGGGGGAATGCATATAATTCCATCTTTTACAATTAAATTTCTTGGATGAATAATATAACTTTCCCCTATGCGCTCCTTGTATTTTTCTCTGAAATTATTTAATGAGGTTGTTTTATATTGCTTTCCAGACTTTACTTCAATCGGAAACATCTTATATTTTAATCTGCTATTATTTGAAATGATAAAATCAATTTCCATATCATTTCGGTGCTTATTTTCATTATAGTGTGTATAAAAATATAACTTATGTCCATTCGCCACCAGCATCTGAGCTATTGCATTTTCATAAAGCATTCCTTCATTAATCTGTAATTTGCCTGCCAATATCTGTTTATATACTTCATCTTCAAGTAATTCATTCTCATCAAATGCATGGCTTACCAAAAGTCCGGTATCACCCATATAACACTTTACATAGCTTCTTGTCTCATTCAATGATAAGCCAACATTCGGATCATTACACAAAAAGCACTCATTGGATATCATAGAATCCGACAGCCAGAAAAAAGTTTCTTCATACTGGTCTGCATAACTACCATCTTGTAGCTTTTTGAATACAACTCTTTTTTCATGCTGTGAAAGAAATCCCGGAATCTGGTCATAGATTGCAAGAACTTTGCTTCTATATCTCATATCTATCTTCATAATATCTTCCCGATACAATTTAAGAATGTCCCTTTTTTCTTTATCCGCTTCTGTAAAATCTTTTTTACTTTCAATAAATGCCACTACAGGCATAGGCATCCCACCAACAAGCATATACTGATGAAACAAAAGCATTGCCTGATTATGCATACTTCTTTCCAAAGGTTCTCTTTTTTCAAAGCATTTTTTTATATATTCAACCAGCAAATCTTCTTCTAATGCTATTGCGAATTCTTCGAAATCCAATGGATACATATTGATATTTCTTTCTTCTGACGGTATGACAATATTCTTTACATTTTCTCTGATAGATATCAATGAGCCAGTTTCTATATAATCGTATCTTCCATCTGCAACCAAATATTTTATTGCAGCCCTTGCCTGTGGAAACATCTGTACCTCATCAAAAATAACAAGAGAGTTTCTCTCTGTCAGTTTTGTTCCAAAATGTGTCTGTAACAGCATAAAAAATGTATCCAGATCATTCAGATATCGCTCAAAATACATTTCGACTTCCTTATCTTTTTTAGCAAAGTCAATCAGAAGATAACTCTCGTATTCGTTTTTTCCAAATTCTTCGCAGATGGTAGACTTTCCAATACGTCTGGCACCTTCTATCAGTAAAGCTTTTTTCCCCTGACATTCATTTTTCCATTCCAGTAGTTTTTTATATATTTTTCTTTTTAATATCATGGCTCCTCCAGATTATGCGCATATATGTTAGTTCTAATTTTTATGATTATACGCACATTGTATTTTATTTTTTAATTATACGCAAGTATTATAACCCTATTTTTTATGATTATGCGCATATTCTGAACAGATTTTGAATTTATTTGCAGTGAGGCTTTTATATGTCAATGATTATTAACAATTTGGATAATACCTATAATGATATCAATACAAATATGTTGTAAATGGTTCCGAAGATATAAAAGCTATTGCAAATAGTACTGGTTATTATATTTCTGTTCGTCAGACCAGAGATTTGCCCGTGGTTAGTCTGTTCCCACATCCAGCTTCCTTCAGATTCCATCTCACGATGGACACCCTTGCCTTCGGCTATATCCTTCCCACTACCTGGCGGATTCGGGATTTTAACCCTTTAGAAACATGCGCCACCAGGCGCACAATTTAAATGCCCCGGTGACTCTAAATATGTCACCGGGGCTATATGCAGTGTTCTTGTAAGTTAATTAATATAATATCTATACGCCTGAATAAGCTGCAAATCCAGCATCTATTGGAAGTACTACACCAGTTATTGCACTTGCAGCCTTATCATCACAAAGGAATAATACTCCACCTAACAATTCATTGCTGTCAACGAATCGACCCATAGGTGTTCCATTAAGTATCTTTTTAGATCTCGCTGTTGGAGTTCCGTCTTCATTAAACAATAAAGACCTGTTCTGATTAGATACTAAGAAACCTGGAGCTATTGCATTGCATCTGATTCCTGAATTAGCAAAATATGTTGCCAACCACTGTGTAAAGTTGCTTATTGCAGCCTTTGCACCTGAATAAGCTGGAATCTTTGTTAATGGAATATATGCATTCATTGATGATATGTTAAGAATGCAGCCTGATTTGTTTGCAACCATATCCTTTGCAAAGACCTGTGTTGGAATCAGTGTTCCTTGAAAATTAAGTTTGAAAACAAAATCCACTCCTGATGAATCAAGTTCAAAGAATGTTTTCATTCCTTCCTTAGCCTCGTCCTGATACTCATTATCTGTAGTTGCTCTAGGATTATTACCACCAGCCCCATTAACAAGAATATCGCATTTTCCATATACTTTGATTATTTGCTGGTGTACATCTTCCAGCATATCTGCATCCAGCACATTTGCCTTAAATCCTTCACACTGAAATCCTTCTGTTTTGATTTCATCTGCCAGACTTTTAACTGCCTCTTCATTAAGATCTAATGCAGCTACTTTTGCGCCTGCCTTTGCAAAAGCTCTTGCCATATCTGAGCATAATACTCCACCTGCTCCAGTTACGACTACTGTTTTTCCTGTATAATCAACATTTAAAGGTAAATCAAACATACAATATATCCTCCTGATATTATTAATACTCAATTTTTCCACCATTTGCTTCTATGAGTCCGTTAATATATGCACTTCCCAGAGCCCTGTCAAAAAGTCCATATCCAGGCTTGCCTGTTTCGCCCCATATCATACGTCCATGATCAGGTCTGAAATATCCTGTAAATCCAGTTTCCACAAGTGCCTTAACAATAGCATTCATGTCCAGACTTCCTTCTCTTGACAGATGTCCTGATTCTTCAAATGATGTATCTGGCAAAATTCTGACATTTCTAAGATGCATAAATCCTATTCTGTTCATTTCAGAATATTTTCTGACCATTGCCGGAATATCATTTTTAGGTGAACAGCCAAGTGAACCTGTACAGAAACACAATGTATTCGATGGGCTATCCACAATTGAAAGATATCTGTCTATATTTTCTTCACAAGTAATAACTCTTGGAAGTCCGAATATTGGATATGGTGGATCATCCGGATGAAGTGCCATTACTATTCCACAGCTTTCAGCTACTGGAATTACTTTTTTCAGAAAATATTCTATATTTTCCCATAATCCTTCTTCACCAAGTTCTGAATATTGTTTTATTAATTCCCTTACCTCGTCCTGTGTATAACTTGAATCCCATCCTGGAAGATGAATATCTTCCTTAAGTGGATCAAGCCCTTTTAACTGTTCCCAGTACATTACAAGACTTGTTGAACCATCTTCTGCTGCCTTATCAAGCTGTGTTCTTGTCCAGTCAAATACCGGCATAAAATTATAAGTTACACATTTCACACCATATTTAGCACATCTTCTTATTGACTCACAGTAATTGTCAATGTGTCTGTCTCTTTCTTTTGTTCCCAGCTTAATATCTTCTGTTACAGGTATTGATTCAACAACATCAAATACAAGACCATTAGCACTACACTCATCAGCAATATGTTTAATGCTTTCTTCTGGCCACACTTCACCTGGCTTAACATCATATACTGCAGAAACGATAGAACGCATTCCTGGTATCTGTCTGATATATTCCAATGTTACCGGGTCACTGTCTCCATACCATCTAAATGAACTTTTCATTGTATCGGCTCCTTTTCTTAATTTTATCTTATAACAATCCCATAAACTGTGGTACTGCTAATGACAATGCTGGAACAAATGTTACTAACATAAGAAGCACTATCAATGCAATAAAGTAAGGTATCAGCTTTGGAGTTACTTTTTCAATAGACACCTTTCCAATTCCACATCCTACAAACAATACTGAACCAACCGGAGGTGTTACATTTCCGAGGCACATATTAAATATAAGCATTACACCAAACTGTATATCTGTCATTCCAAAGCTTCTTGCTATAGGAAGGAAAATTGGTGTAAATATTAATATTGCAGGTGTTATATCCATAAACATACCGATTACCATCAAAATAAGATTCATAAGTATGAATATAACCACTTTATTAGTCGAAATACCAAGTAATGCATTACTTATTGCTGCTGGTACACCTGAATATGCCATAACAAATGACATTGCAGATGATGCTGCTATAAGGAATAAAATTATTCCTGATGTTTTAGCTGAATTTTCCAATATTTTCAGGAAGCTCTTAAATGTAATGCTCTTATATATTATTGAAAGTACAAGGCAATATAATACCGCAACTCCTGCACCTTCTGTAGCTGTAAATATACCTGATACAATACCACCGATTACTATAATAATAAGTAATAATGATGGAATTGCACTCCATACTGTTTTAGCTATTGATACTGACTTATCTCTGCCTGTTGCTTTAATTCCAAGCTTTTTAGCCATTACAAAAGCAATTACCATACATACAAGTCCCATAAGTATACCAGGAACATATCCAGCCATAAATAATGTTGATATTGATACACCACCAGCAACTGTCGAATAAACAATAAATGCTGATGTAGGTGGAATCAGAAGTCCTGTAGGTGCTGAAACTATATTAGCTGCCGCTGAAAATGCCGGATCATAATCCTGTTCCTTTTCAATAGGACTGATACAACCACCAATAGCTGATGCTGCTGCTACTGATGAACCAGATAATGCACCAAACAGCATATTTCCAAGGATGTTAGCCTGCGCAAGATTACCAGGAATCCTGCCTACAAAAAGCTGTGCAAAATTTACAAGTCTTTTAGCAATTCCGCCATTGTTCATAATATTACCAGCAAGAATAAACAAAGGTACCGCTAACAAAGAAAAACTTTCAACACCTGAATTCATCTTCTGCATAGTTATAAATGTTACCTGATCCCATGACAGTGAGGACAAAGCTGTTACAATTGATGAAACTATAATACTTACTGAAATAGGAACACCTGCAAATAATAATATTCCAAAAACAACAAACAATAATACTGTCGTTAAAGCTATACTCATAGATTTCTCCTCCTTCCTATTCCTCTTTCTTTATTATTTTGCCTGTAATATCTTCGTAAAGATTAATAATCTGAGCTATTGCTATAAATATTCCTGATATTGGTGCAATTGCGTATACAAGCGAACGTGGAACTCCAAGTAATGCTGAAAATTCCTGCTTTGCTGAAACTGCAAGCATAAAACCACCAATCACAAATACAAGTATTGCAAGTGCTAATATAAGTCCATCAATAAATACACTTAATACTTTCTGTGGAACTCCCTTAACCTTATCTTTTACCAAAGTCAAAGCCATATGATCTCTTGTAAAGAATGCCAGGGCTGCACCTATAAACGCTGTCCACATAAGTGAATACTTAACAAGTTCCTCTGTGAATGCAGCCGGATTGTTCAATACATAACGTGTGAATACCTGCCATAATACCAGCACAGTCATAAACGAAAGCAATACAGCACTGGCAACTGATAGTATCTTACTCATAACCTTTCTTATATTTGCCAAAACATTCTCCATAATCAGTTCCCCTTTCTTACTTTCTCTATTGTACTAAGTAAAGAATCTACTCCAGGATACTTATTTCTATATGATGTAACCATATCAGCAGTAGCCTCTCTGAACGCTTCCTTATCTACATCGTAAACAAATTCTACGCCCATTCCTTTAGCTTCTTCCACTGCTTCATCAATAGCCTGATCCCACATAACCTTGTGCGCATCAGTTGCATCATATGCACATTCAAGAATAATCTTCTGGTCCTCAGGCTCTATGTTATTCCATATCTTAGAACTCATAACCATAACATCAGGTATCATTGCATGCTGGTCTACTGAGTAAACCTTACATACTTCACCATGTTTTCCTGTAGTAAGGGCTGTTTCATTATTTTCTGTTCCATCAATAATGCCTGTAGATAATGCTGTATATACATCACCATATGACATTGCAACTGGTGTTCCACCAAGTGCAGAAAGCATATCTGTCTGTGATTTCATATCCTGTACTCTTATCTTTGTTCCAACTAAATCCTGCGGAGTTCTAATTGCCTTATCTTTAGTATAGAAAGATCTGGCTCCTGATGTAAAATATGTAAGTGTTACAAAACCATCTTCTCCTGTTGATAAAAAGAAATCTTTCATCTCCTGCGAATCCATAACATCATAAAAATCCTGAGTATCATTAAAGATATATGGAAGTCCAAATGTATTAAATGCATCATTATATGTTGCAAGTCCCGGAGCAGATACCTTTGTCATGGCTATAACTCCCGCCTGAAGCTGCTCAAGGTTTTCTGTTTCTGAACCAAGCTGACCATTAGGAAAGATTTTTATAATTATTCTTCCATTAGTCTTTTCCTTTACCTCATCTGCAAATTTAGTCATTGCAATATGTACTGTATGACTTTCTGACAATCCATGTGCTAATGTAAGAATCATTGGATTATCGGCTGTTGCGTTCTTGCTTGATGTCATACTATTATTGCCACATCCTGTTAAAGGAAAGATGTTGACAATTACAAGAACACATGCAATCATTAATGCTCTTATTTTTTTACCCATTGTATACCTCCTTTTGTAACTCAATTACGTTACATACCTATCATATCAAACACTTCAAATGAAATAGTTACTTTGTGATTCTTCTTTGGATTAGGATATTTTACCTGCACTGATTTAAGGCTCTGGCTGTAATACCATCCATAATCAGCCTGCTCATATTTACCTCTGTTAAGATAATGTGGCATTTCATTTCCATCTAACAACACATAATATGGTGCTTTCTCTCTATGAATTACGTCAAGTTCCATATTATCGATTGTATTACAGTAATCACCTTCATATGTAAATGTTATATCTGTCTTCGCACCTGCCTTTACTTCTATAAGAGTCTTCAGGTATTTTCCCTGCTTGTAATCATTAGTTTTTCCGTCATCATCATACATTGTAAATGATGAGTCTGTATCTGGAGCCATAATCACATGTAATGAATCAATCTTGTCATTCATAAGGTTGTTAATTTCATTACCGGCCATTGGAATAATTGCACCACTCTTTATAAACATTGGAATTGTGTCAATCTCAACCGGTACCTCAACTGTCTGCCCCATTTTGTATTCCTGTCTGGTCTTAAAATCATAAAATCTTACATTCTTATTCTCAGATTCAGGAAGATATACCTTTCTTATCTTTTCTCCCTTTTCAACAACATTTGCAACAAGAATTGAATCACCCCACATAAAATCAATTCCTTCATTATATGTGGCTGTATCATTCTGAAATGCCATAAACATAGGTTCCATAATTGGAAGACCTTTTGTAGCTGCCCTGTATTCAAGCGAATACAGATAAGGTGATAATCTGTATCTTAATCTGATAGCATCAATGATGTATTGTTTCATATTTGTATACATCCATGGTTCTGTAACCGTATTATCAGTATTAACTGAATGAATTGAGAATCTTGGCATAAACACACCATTCTGTACCCATCTGACAAACAACTCAGGCTCTGGTGATTCTCCATAAAAACCACCTACATCACTACCGATATTAGCAACACCACTCAATCCTTCCCCAAGCATTGTCGCTATATTATATTTAAGTGCATCCCAGCATGTTAAATTATCTCCTGTCCATACCTGGGCATATCTCTGAATACCTGCATGTCCTGAACGGCACACTGAAAATGGTCTTACCTCCGGATTATATTCATTAATAGCTTCATTCGATAGCTGGCACATTATATTACTCATTACAGGTTTAATTTTACCTATTGTACTTCCCTTGCCTTCATAATAAACCCTGGCATCCTTGTCAACCATTGAATCATATTCACAGTTATCATTCCAAACTGATTCGCATCCATACTGCAGCAATCCTTCTGTAAGGTATTCTTTCCAATGCTTTCTGGTTGCTTCTTTAGTGAAGTCAACAAACACTCCTGTTCCACCCCACCATGTTCCTTTTCCTGGCACATCTTCCACGCTGTCATATACAAACATATCCTTTTCCTTCATATCTTCAAGATACGGATGTACAAGAAGCATCCCAGGCTTTACATTAGGTGAAACAACAACTCCATGTTCTTTCATTTTAGTAAACCAGTCTTTTGGATCTTTAAATCTTTTATTATTCCATGTAAAGCTGCATCTCTTAATTCCTTCTTCTGTCTCAACTGCACAATAACCTGATGAAAGCTGAAAGCCATCAATTGGAACTCCTTCTTCTTTAACCGTCTCAATAAATCCAAGTATTGCATCATCGCAGTCTGCTGGCAGCTCTGGATAATACATTGATGAGCCAAGATATCCTAATGCAGCTTTTGGAAGCATTATTGATTTACCAGTCAGATCTGTGTATCTTTCAACTACATTTTCAATGGTTGGTCCTGCAATAAGGAATAAATCAATATCCCCTGCATCGGCTCTGAATGAAGAATATCTATGCCAGTAGTTGCGTTTTTCTCTACCCATATTAAAGTCACATTCTGAAGTTGAATGATAGAAATAACCAACTGCTTTCTTGGTTGATGCTGAAAGTTTAATATAAAAAGGAATATGCTTATACAATGAATCTGTTTCCTTTGGGTTATATCCCATTGCATCTCCTGGAGCCATATTCATATATTTTTCAGCTTTATTAATTTCTCCTCCTTTTTCGCCGAAACCATAGAAATAATCATCTGCCTCTATCTGACTTGTATGTATACGTCTTTTATTTGAATCTTCTCTATATGCCAGATCAACAATATCTGCATGGAGTAATGTTCCATCCATATCATATACACAGATTCTGAATGGATTTTTCTCAATCTCCACTCTTAATTTTCTACCTGAAATAACTGCTTTTTCATCACCATCTTCAAGCTCTGATTCTGCAACATCAATTTTTTTACGATAATCCTTTAATAATTCATCTGTTCTGGACTCCCATGCTGTCTGAACAAGACTATATGATGCCTCATCCCAGTCACCGTCGAATCCAGCTCTTATACGAATTATATCGTCTGTCAGATACCATAATCTAATCTCCACCGCATTCGTTTTAACTGAATAATAGTTGTCAATTGCTGTAACATTTTCTGCTCTGTAACAAACCTTCATATGTTCTCCTTTCTTAAATTTGTTAACTTTATAACAATATCTTATCCATAATAAGCATTGTATTCTATACATATCTTGACAATTTCTAACGATTATTTTACATTTCTTGCACAAATTAGTTTTGTTTAGTATAATGTATTATATTTTTTTAAGTATATTAGTATATATCGGGGGGGGGGATTTTATGAAAGATACAGCACAATGCAATATGGCTTTAGGCAATTCCATGTCTGCAGCATATATCTCAAGTGTTAATGACAATATGTCTCAATCACATTTTCATGATTATTTTGAATTGTATTTCCTGGATTACGGAGAAAGATATCATTACTGGAATGACAAGATATTCAAACTGCAGTCAGGCGATTGTATTATTTTCCCTCCATATACCATGCATCGCTCATATAGTGATAAAGATTGTACATTTTCACGTATTGTTCTCTATTTCCGTCCAGATATAATTACATCGGAAAAGTTACGCACCGCTCTTTACAATTCAGACTCCTTTTATACTCCTACCACTGAAAATCTCAAAAATTTTCGCAGGCTTATATATCTTTTCTTAGAAGCACAAAGTAAAGCTTCAGAGTTCAGATATGAATATATGGCAGCACTTACTAACCTGATTCTTACTATGGTTGTAGAAATGAAGCCAAATAAAAAGTCCCTGGCACAACAATCACGAACAACACAGATTATAGATTACATAAACAATAATTATGAACATGATATTTCCCTTCAGAATCTTGCTGATATGCTTCACATCAGTGAATATTATTTATGCCGTGAATTTAAAAAGAATACTAATCGTACAATAACTGACTATATTAAAAGAACAAGGATAATGAATGCAGAACGCTTTTTTATTGAAACAGACAAAAATGTGACAGAGGTTGCAACCATGACAGGTTTTTCAAACCTTACACATTTTTACAGAGTATTCAAAGATATTACAGGATATTCCCCTTCTGAATATAGAAAAAAAATAAAAACTACTCTAACATAAAACAATCAACTGGTTTTATGTTAGAGTAGTTGCCAAATTTCATTATGTTCTATCGGTTCTTACCTAAACCTTTCAATTAATCTTCTTGCCATACTTCCTTAGCCATGTTGAATACAGCCCATGCCTTTGGCCATCCCGCATAAAATGCTACATGAGTGATAACAGCAGCAATCTCCTTTGCTGTAACACCGTTATTCTTAGCATTTTCAAGATGATACTTAAGTGATGAACCTGTCACTCCTGATGACATCAGCGCAACTACTGTGATTATGCATCTTGTCTTTAAATCAATATCTTCGTTATTCCAGTTCTCCCCGAAAAGCACATCATCATTAAAATGTGCAAACTCCGGTGCAAACTCTCCCAACGCATTTTTTCCTGCTGTCTGTACAATCTTAGCCATTGTAATCCTCCATTCCTGCCATATAAGACACTATCCTAATCTGTTATATTCTTCATCAGTTACAGGCTCACACCATTCATTACTTGTATTCTCTCCCGGAATCTCTGCAGCAATATGTGAAAACCAGCTGTCCTTCTTAGCCCCATGCCAGTGCTTAACTTCTGGTGGAATTGCGATTACAGTTCCCGGCTCAAGGCTTACAGGCTCCTTGCCCTCTTCCTGATACCAGCCCTCTCCAGCTGTACATATAAGCATCTGTCCGCCGCCCTTTGTTGCATGATGGATATGCCAGTTATTACGGCATCCCGGCTCAAAAGTCACATTTGCAAGAAAAAGCCCGCACTTAGAATCTGTCAGCGGATTCAGGAAAGAATCACCAATAAAATACTTAGCATATGCTGTATTTGCCTGACCTGTTCCGAAAACATTCTGCTTTTCAAAATCATCCTTATCCATAAATTTCATGATAATAACACCTCTTCTTTCATAAAAATGTAAATTATTTGATACCTGTATGATACGACTTGAAGTTAGCTTTAGGGCAAGAGGTTTATGAGATTTTATATAAATTTTTGCACAAATGTGATGTCTGGTCATGTGATGTCTGGTCTTACGCTCTTGTGCGCCGACTTGCGTTTTGGACTTTCTCCTGCCTCCCCTCCGCTTCAAAGTCCATTCCACAGCTCTTTCTCGCTCCTTTTGGACTTCCTCCTGCCTCCCCTCCACTTCAAAGTCCAATCCGCAGCTCTTGCTCGCTCCTTTTGGACTTCCTCGTGCCTCCCCTCCACTTCAAAGTCCAATCCTCCGCTCTTTCTCGCTCCTTTTGGACTTCCTCGCATCTCCCCGCTACCTCAAAGTCCAATCCGCAGCTCTTCCGCTCCCCACCACGCAAAAAAGGCGGATTGCAAAGCAATCCGCCAGTCTCTTTCCGCCAATTCTAATCCGCCAGTCCAATTCCACTATTTCCATGCCAGTCATCAGCCAATTCCACCAAGTAAAGCCCCTGCGATAAGTGCAACAAGTGAAAGTGGGACAAGAACATATTTGCCAAGTGGAATAAACCACTTTCCAATAGGCTTATCTGCACCTGCATTAACAGCATCAACAGCAAACTTCTTTCCTGCAACCCAGAAGAACATAATTGCTGCGAGCATTGCGCCAAGTGGGCAGATATAGATAGATACTGCGTCCATCCAGCCTGATACAATACCCTGTATTACAAGTGACACAACACAGCCAGCCACTGCAATAATTCCAACAGATGCAACACGGTTAAGCTTAAGCTTCTCCTGAATAGTTGCAACCGGAGCTTCATACAGATTAACAAGAGAGCTCATGCCGGCAAACAGAACACATACATAGAATACAATTCCTACAATCTTGCCACCCGGCATACCATTAAATACATTTACAAGATAGATAAACATAAGTCCGGGACCACCTGAAGATAACTCGGCACCGCCTGCTGCCATACCTGGAATAATAACAAATGCAGCTAATAAAGCAGCAATAGTATCAAATACTGCAACATTTCTTGCAGAAGAAACAACATTTTCCTTATCACTAAGATATGAACCATAGATAACAGTTCCGTTACCTGCGATAGACAGTGAGAAGAACGCCTGACCAAATGCATATATCCAGAGCTTTATATCAAGAAGTCCCTTAGGGTTAAGTGTAAAAATGTATTTATAACCTGCACTTGAACCTGGAAGTGTGAAGATATATATTCCAAGACCTACAAACATGATGAAAAGCAAAGGCATCATGACCTTGTTTGCTTTCTCAATTCCGCCTGCAATACCAAGTGCCATAATTACAGCAGTTACAACCATCGCGATTATAAGCCACATATTATTGCCAAATGTGCTTGCTGTACTTCCAAACATACCACCAATAGCTGACATATCATTGCCCATTGCTGAAAGCTTTCCAGAAAATGCAAGATAAGTATATTTGAATATCCAGCCAACAACTACAGTATAGCCCATTGCCAGAGCCAGTGAGCCAAGCACAGGAATAAAACCAATTGCCTCACCTGCTTTTCTCTTTCCTGTACGCATCTGCATACAGTCGCCAAATGCTTTAATAGGTCCGCCCTTAGTTGCACGGCCAAGTGCCATCTCCTCGATAACACCTGTTGAACCTATCAGTATTACAAATAATACATAAGGTATTAAAAATGTCATACCACCCCATGCAGATACCATATATGGAAAACGCCATATATTTCCCATTCCTACTGCCGAACCGATACAGGCAAGAATAAATCCCCACCGACTGTTAAACGACTCCCTGCTGTCTTTCCCATTACTTTTTACTGACTTTTCCTTCATGCTTTTACAACTTTCTTCTACTTGCCCATTGCATCAACAGTATCTCTGTCTCCACCGGACACTCTAAAAGCCTTTCCTCCTGTTTTCTTGTTATGTACTCTTGTAATATTTTCTGTAAATATGAACACAGAAAAAATCTTAGAACACATTTCTTATCTTGGATATACTCTTTTATCATTTCTTTTCAGAATCTGTAAAATATTATTTTATAGCATACCCATATAATATTATTGTGACATCCTCCGCACCTATAGAGGTGGGGGCTTCCCAACCTCGGCAAGTTTGGTTCTCGTTCGATAACACTACTGTGCTAAGCATAAGCGAGCTATCCCCGTGTGTCCCACGGTTGTGTTATATTGTGTTAAGGTCATGCATTTACCAGCCGCATTCCCTCATTTCTGATATTTACCGCCGCATTTACATCTCTGTCATGATGGGTTCCACACTGCGGACAATCCCACTCTCTTAACGCAAGATTTTTCGTTTTTGCATTTTTGTAACCACAAACAGAACAGGTCTGGCTGCTTGCAAAAAATCTATCCACCTTCACAAGTTTCTTCCCCTGCTCCTCCAGTTTGTATCTCAAAAATGTTGTGAACATTCCCCAGCCGTTATCCGAAACAGATTTCCCAAAATTTAGCAACCGCGACATTGCTTTCATATCCAAATCTTCTATACATACGCAATCATAGGCATTGGTTATCTGTCTTGACTGCTTATGCAGAAAGTCTTTTCGTTGATTGGAAACCTTTTCGTGAAGTTTTGCCATCTTAAGCCTCTGCTTATTGCGATTGTTTGAACCTTTCTGCATTTTGGAAAGCTTACGTTGTTCTCTCGCTAATTTTTTCTCTGCGTTCCTGTAATACCTTGGATAGGCAGGCTCCTTACCGTTGCTGTCACGATATAATTCATGCATGGAAAAATCTAAGCCTAAAAACTTTTGCAGTTCCTTTTCCTGTACTTGGTCTTCATACTCAAAAAGAATACTTGCATAGTATTTTCCGCTTGGTGTCTGACTTACTGTTACAGATTTTAGTCTGTATTCATCTGGAATAATCCTGTGCTGTTTTAAGCGGACTTGGCCAATCTTAGGTAATTTCAAATATCCATTAGATATAGTTATGTTCCCATTGATGCAGACCGTGGAATAGCTGTTTTTATTCCGCTTTTTTGATTTGAACCTTGGGAAACCTGTTTTCGGCTGTTTGAAAAAGTTCTGAAATGCCGTATCAAGATGCCTGAGTGATTGTTGTAATGCGATACTGTCTATTTCCTTTAAAAATCTGTATTCTTCCGTTTTCTTCATTGCAGCCATTTCTTTTGCACAAATGGTATATGTTACGTTTGTCTTGTTCTCCTCATACTGCCGGATCTTTCTATCAAGCCAATGATTGTATACCATTCTCACACAGCCAAAAGTCTTAGCAAACAAAATCTTCTGTTCATCATTGGGATATATTCTGAATTTATATGCTCTGTTTGCCACCATGCCACTTCCTTTTCCTCGAAAAACCGCCTGCGATACTTGAACACAAGCACAAGATGATAGTATAGTAAGAATACTAAATGTGCGTTATTATCTCAATTTATTGTATCTCAATTTTTTATTATCCGACTAAAGATACTATACTATAATTAGGATGCTCTATCAAGTAGGTAGCAGACGCAATTCATCTCCCACCTTAGAGGTCGGAGTCTTCTTGCTGTAAGAGGATAAATTTTATGCACTTTTTGATATTTGCTTATTTATAGTAGATAATCCAATT
>OHFB01000359.1_pt1 | contig 24005 bp, 19 predicted proteins | sample 1567461 | NCBI WGS metagenome assembly OHFB01 (sample SAMEA3879566, study PRJEB24766) | human gut metagenome | biome: human-associated habitat; feature: feces | place: USA | collected 1985/1987
CCGGAAGACACCGGAGCCGGAATGTCCTTCGCGATCACGCGCGAGGATCATCAGGAGGAGATGGACGAAATTCTCTCGACCATTTACGGAGAAAAAATTTCCTGCCAGAAGCCAAAACGGGTATTCAACATGACAGAGAGGATTTTGTATGATTATAACTGGTATTTTCTGATCTACGATCATGAGATGAATCAGATGGCGCTTGTATTTCTGTATTCCGATGATGTGATTGTATACAATGGTCATGTACTTCAGACAACAGAAACGTATGATGAAAGCATTCGCCCGTGTATTTTAAAACTGAAAGAGGAGAATCAGGAAAAACTGAAAAGCGGAGAGGCAACACAAAGAAGGGTTGCGATTCCATAGAAAAATAGAGAAAAGCGTGCCTGGAGAACAGACACGCTTTTTAACGTCATGCAGAATGAAAAAGTCTGATGAATATTTGGAAGTACGATTTTAATTTGCACAATTCCGCTCACACAGGAACGCCAGCCCTTTCAGCAGAAGGTTCGGGTCATAGATATGAGGATGTAAAACGAGCGGTTCGACGAAGCGTGCCGCGCCGCCGGTGAGGATGAGGGTGGCGGGGGAGCCGAGTTCGGCTTCGATGCGCTGGACCATTCCGTCGAGCATCGCGGCCATGCCGACGATGGTGCCGGAGAGAATGCATTCTTCGGTGTTTCTGCCAATGATGCGTTTCGGGATCTGGAGGTCGAGCCGCGGGAGCTGGGCGGTCCGCTCGGAGAGGGCACCAAGTCCCATATCGAGTCCCGGTGCGATGGCCCAGGCTGCATCAACGAGGCGGTCGCGGCCTACTTTTTCCGGTTCCGGGATGGAAAATGTCATGCCGAGATCACTTTCGGATGTGACGAGCAGCGGTTCTGTGCCGAACAGATAGCGGACACATTCCTGCAGAAGCGTCAGAACCGACGGAACAACGCTGGAAATGATGACGCCCCGAAAGTCGGACGGGGAAAGATTCTTGTCTTCAAAAAGCTGCTCGATCGCAGATTCATACTGGCTGGCAGACCAGGTGTGGTTGATGTCAATCCGGGCTGTAAATTCGAGGGAATACGCCTGCTGCGGTGCGGTCCGGATGCCGCCGAGCGTGACGGTTGTATTCCCGATATCGATGGCTAAAATCATAAAAATACCTCGCGCTTATTTTAAAAGTAGAGCTCTTTTGTCCTTTTATTATAAAGCCTTTTTGCATCAATGGCAAACAGGATTGGTTGTAATCTGTTTTTTTGTCTGTTATACTGAAACTATCTTAGGAAAAGCTGCTTTAAGGCAGCAGAACGGAGTTACAATGGAAAATCTTGACGGAAAATGTGTTGTACTTGGTGTGACAGGCGGAATTGCCGCCTATAAAATGGCAAATGTGGCGAGCGGTCTTCGGAAAGCCGGAGCAGACGTGCATGTCATCATGACCGAAAACGCGACGCAGTTCATCACCCCGCTGACGTTCGAGACGCTGACCAACAACCGCTGCGTGGTCGATACGTTTGCGCGTGATTTTAAATATGAGGTGACGCATATTTCGCTGGCAAAAGCGGCGGATCTGATTATGATTGCCCCGGCTACCGCCAATGTGATTGCAAAAATGGCACACGGCATTGCAGATGATATGCTGACAACGGTGGTGCTCGCAGCGAAGTGCAAAAAGCTGGTCTCTCCGGCGATGAATACGGCGATGCTGGAAAATCCGATTACGCAGGATAATCTGGCGACGCTGAAAAAATACGGTTTCGGCATCATCGAGCCGACCGTGGGAATGCTGGCGTGCAAGGACGTCGGAAAAGGAAAACTGCCGGACCCGGAGGTGCTGCTCGATTATATCGCGATGGAGCTTGCCCGCGAAAAGACGCTCGCTGGTGTGCGTGTCACCGTGACTGCAGGCCCGACGCAGGAATCCCTCGATCCGGTGCGGTATCTGACGAACCATAGCAGCGGCCGCATGGGATACGCGATTGCGCGGGAGGCGATGCTCCGCGGCGCGCAGGTAACGCTGATTTCCGGCCCGGTTTCATTAGCCCCGGTTCCAGGCGTTGCGATGCGACCGGTGACGACGGCGAAGGACATGCTGGAGGCGGTGCGGGAGACATTGCCGGAGACGGATATTCTGATTAAGGCGGCCGCGGTTGCTGATTACCGGCCTGTGACGGTGGCGGATCAGAAAATCAAAAAGAAGGACGGTGACATGAGCATTCCGCTGGAGCGCACCGACGATATTCTGGGATGGGTGGAAAAGAACCGTCATCCGGGGTTGTTTGTATGCGGCTTCTCGATGGAAACCGAGAACATGGTGGAAAACTCGCGTGCAAAGCTGGAGAAGAAGCATCTGGACATGATCGCGGCAAACAATTTGAAGACAGAGGGTGCCGGCTTCGGTGTGGCGACGAATGTGGTGACGCTGATCACGAAGGACGGCATCAAGGAGCTTCCGCTTATGGGAAAAGACGAAGTGGCGGGCTGCCTGTTGGATGAGATTGCGGCGCGGCGGTGATCATGTTGAAGTGTGACTTTTTTTCGTTTCCTGGTTGACGCGGGAAAAATGAATGCGTTATAATAAGCACAGGCGCAGCGGCGCACTTTACTTTTACGAAAACAACGAACGATAGGATGGATAAACGTGGAAACGGAAACAGGGGAAGGCTATGCAGAGCTTTCTTCCGTTTCTGTTTCGTTTTTTTAAGGAGAAATTCGGATATGATATTTGAAACACATGCACATTATGACGATGAGAAATTTGATGAAGACCGCGCAGAGCTGCTTTCCTCGATGCAGGAAAACGGGATCGGGCGTATCATCAATGTCTCGGCAAATCTGGAATCACTGGAAAATACAAGAAAACTGATGGAAGCGTATCCGTTCATCTACGGCGCGTTCGGCCTTCACCCGGATGAGGTGGGCGATCTGAACGAGGACGTGATGGCGCGGATGCGGGAACTCTGCCGCATGGAAAAGGCGGTCGCGGTCGGTGAGATTGGCCTTGACTATTACTGGGACAAGGAGAATCATGAGAAGCAGGAATACTGGTTCCGCCGTCAGATTGCGCTTGCTCGGGAAGAAAAACTTCCGATGATTATTCACAGCAGGGAGGCGGCGGCCGATACGCTCCGCGTCATGAAAGAAGAAAAATCGGAGGAGATCGGCGGCGTCATTCATTGTTTTTCCTACTCTGTGGAGATGGCAGAGGAATACCTGAAAATGGGATTTTATCTTGGCATTGGCGGCGTGGTGACGTTCAAAAATGCAAAGAAGATCAAAGAAGTGGTTCAGATGGCTCCGATGGAGCGCATTCTGCTGGAAACAGACAGTCCGTATCTGGCACCGGTTCCGTACCGGGGAAAACGAAATTCATCTCTGTATCTGCCGTACGTTGTGCAGGAGATCGCAGAACTCAAGGGAATTTCGGAAGAAGAAGTCATTGAGACGACAGAAAAAAATGCGGTCAGACTGTTTCGAGCAGAGGAATAGGAAGCGATACCAGAGGTGTTTCTTCTGTTTTATTTGTTCGGATCAATTCCGTCTGGCCGGGCAAATTGAATAGGAGAAAGCGAAAATGGTTGATAAAACAATGATGGGCGACAAATGCGCCGAGCTGGTGCGCGCCGCGATGATCGGTGCGCTCGCAGTGACACTGGGAAACCCGACAGCCGTTTATGCAGCAGAAGAGGAAACGGCCGATCCGGGACAGATTGGAATTGAGATTGCAGGGGAAGCAGCCGTTGGGGCTGCTTCTTTTTGCGTGGAGGAAGATGCGGCGGAGGAGGCACCTGCGGAAGCGGAAGAGGTGACAGAACCGGAAGGTACGCAGAATGATGAGATGGAAGAGGAAAGTGGATCCGAGGGAAAAGAAGATGAGACAGTCCCGGAGGAACCGGAACCGCAGGAGCCTGACGGCGGAGAGAATGCAGGAATGACGGAACCGGGAAAAACGGGCGAGACAGAGCCAGAGGGGCCGGAAAATCCAGAACCGGGAGATCAGGGAGACATGCCGGAAACACCGGGAAACAGTGAAATGGATGGACCGTGGCCGGGCGAAGGGGAAGATATTTCCAACGATCCATGGCCGGGGCAGGAAGAAATCGGCGGCGGAGATGGGGAGCAGATGGAACCGCCGGAGGAAGAAAACGGATCTGCAGGAAGTGATGATGCAACTGGTGGGGACAAGACGGCAGAAGTCTCTTCGGATTCTGATTTATCACAGTCTGCGGAACCGCCAGCCGCCGAGGCTGAACCCGTCTTTTCGGCAGAGCAGGAAGCTGAGCGCACGCGGGAAAGCTACAGTGAGTGGCAGGCGGCAGAAGCTGAAAAAGTCACGATTTCCCGTATGCCGTGGCTGTTTCATACGGTTGAAAAAACATATGCTATCGCCGATGTGAATTCCTGGCTTCACGTCCGCGAAGGAAAAGGCACAAATCAGAAAATCGTCGGAATCCTGCCGAAGGGAAGCCTCTGTTATATTTTAGCGGATGCGGATTCTGACTGGGTTTATGTGGAATCCGGCGATGTCCGTGGATTTGTCTGCGCGCGGTATCTCCTGCGCGGAGAAGAGGCTGAAAAAGAGGTAAACCGTTGGCAGGAGGAAAGTTTTCCCATGGCGGAAATGTGGGTGAAGCCATGGAATAATAAGGCGTACACCTATACATATGCAACGACGAGAACACTTCTTTCTTCTGACGAAGCGCGCGGCGAGGTCCTGCAGTACGCGAAAAAATTCCTGGGAAATCCGTACGTCTGGGGCGGGACGAGTCTTACAAACGGCTGCGACTGTTCCGGCTTTGCCCAGCAGATTTTTGCTAATTTCGGGTATATCCTTCCGAGAACCTCACGCCAGCAGGCGAAAGCTGGAACACGCATTCCGGTGCAGGAGGCAAAGCCTGGTGATCTGCTGTTTTACCAGCGGGAGAGCGGGTTTATTTACCATGTCATGATTTATCTCGGTGATGGAAAAGTAATCCACGCTGGAAGCGAGGCGACGGGGATTCTGATTTCAGATTTTAACTATGAGAAATCGACAGAATTTGCTGTGCGGGTGATTTCGGAGGAAATACGTGAGAGCAAAATAGAAACGGGAGATGTGGATAATGGGAGAAAAGAAGGAAACTCTGTGGATAACCAGACAACAGAAAACGGGAATGGTGGAAAACAGAAGGCGGGAGCAGAAAATGTGCAGAATACAAGTGCAGAAAACAGTACCGCAGGTGATCGGTTGGAAAGCGCTTCGGGAAAATATCTCGGCAATTTTAAACTGACCGCTTACTGCAACTGCGCCGTCTGCTGTGGCCGCTGGGCGGGCGGCCCGACCGCATCCGGGAAAATGCCGGTGCAGGGACGGACCATTGCAACCGGCGTTCTGCCGTTTGGAACGAAGCTGAATATCGGCGGAAAAATTTACACGGTCGAGGACCGCGGCACGCCGTACGGCCACATTGATATCTATATGGAACGCCATGCAGACGCAGAGGAGTTCGGCGTGCGCTACGCGGATGTATATCAGTCAGAAGAAATCTGATAAAATTTGCCGATCACGGCGGCATGTGCATCCGTGCCGTGGCCGATATACGGAGTCCTTGCAATCGGGAGAGCCGGTCCGGCCGCCTGGCGGACAAGCTGCGGCATATCCGGCGTCAGCTGGTCGCGTTCCATCTGGGAAAATGTTCCGAGGAGAATACCATTGATCTGTTCAAAGGCATGCATCATTTTCAGCTGGGACAGAAACGTAACCATCTGCGGAACGCCGCCGCCCATGGCTTCGAGGAGCAGGATTTTTCCGCGGAAATTCGGCTGAAAATCCGTTCCAGCGAGCTTCAGAAAACAGCGGATATTTCCGCCGATCATCACACCTTCCATGTGATCGCCCTGCAGAAATGTGCAAGGGAGGTCGAAGAGGCTGGGAGACTGCCCGGAAAAAGCGTTTTGGAACAGAGTGATCTGTTCGGCGCTGTGGTCGTACAGCAGATTTCGAACCTGATACAGCATCGACTCATTTCCAGTCGCAGTCGTGACAGCATTGACAATCGTCGTGAGATCACTGTATCCCCAGAAGCGCTTGCCGGAGGCGGCGATGACAGAAAAATCCAGATACGGCAGAACTTCATTCGCCATATCGCCGCCGGAAACATCAAAAATATCCGTGATTTCTGGGTCACAGTAAAGGTTCATAAACGCATCCGCCCGCTCCGCGCCCGTGCCGGAAAAGCCGGAACCGTTGTCGTAGAGGCAGGGGCTTAAAACAGGATCGAAGCTCAGCTCCCGCAGAATCTGACAGAGACGCGCCAGATCGGCGGAAAAGGAAGGATGCATGGGGTTGGAGCAGGCGGTAATACCAATTTTATGAGACATAAAGATTCCTTTCTCGGAGTAAAACAAGGCAAAATCTGCATTTTCGTGGCACACCGGTACAGCTTTTTCTTTGAATTTGCAAAGCAGATTTAGAGATCGCCGGTGTTTGTAGAATGCCGTTTTGGACAAAAATTATAAAGCTTTGAGGTCATCAATCAGTGTCTGCACTTCCTCTTCCGTCGTTGCCCAGCTGGTGCAGAACCGCGCAATATTTCCGCCGTCCGCGGATTTCCCCATTGGCTCGAAAATATAGCGTTTTTCCAGAGTTTCCTTCTGCGCATCGGTGAGAATCACAAACTGCTGATTCGTAAAACTCTCCACCCAGAATGGAATCCCCTGCGCCGCAAATGCTTTGCGGAGTTTCATGGCAAGTTCATCGGCGCGGCGTGTCGCAGTGAAATAAAGATCATGCCCCAGCAGGCAGTGGAACTGCAGTCCGAGCAGCCATCCCTTTGCGAGGACAGCGCCGTTCTGTTTCATGTAGGCTTTGAACCGCTTTTTCAGCGAGTCAGCTGTAAGCACAACGGCCTCACCAAACAGCGCACCGCATTTCGTTCCGCCGAAATAGAAAACATCTGTGAGAGCAGCGAGATCCTCGAGAGAAACATCATTCTTTTCTGATCCAAGCCCGTATCCAAGCCGTGCCCCGTCCACAAACAGATACATATCATACTTCCGGCAGACCTCGTGAATCTTCGTCAGCTCCTGCAGCGAATACAGCGTTCCCTGCTCAGTCGGAAATGAAAGATATACCATCTTCGGCTCCGTCAGATACTCCGGCTCACCGCCTTCATAATAAGCCGCCGCACACGCCGCAATCTGTTCCGCCGAAATTTTACCATCCGTATTCGGCAGCTCCAGAATCTTATGCCCGGTATTTTCAATCGAAGCCGCCTCATGGCAGTTAATATGTCCAGTATCCGCCGCAATCACACTCTGCACCGGCGAAAGCGCTGCCGCCGTTACAATAAAATTCGCCTGCGTCGCTCCCGGAAAAAAGTGAACCGCCGCGTCCGCGCTATGAATTTTCTCTCGAATCAGTTCCGCCGCTTTTTCGCACCATTCATCCTCGCCATATCCGCCATAACTGTTCCCATTAATAGCCCCCAGCGCCTCCAGAATCTCCGGGTGCGCACCGTGATTGTAGTCATTATTAAATCGTATCATCAGTTTATGTTCTCCTTAATTTGAATTTGAAAAATGCTGTTTCCATTATACGGCATCTGAAGGAAAACAGCAATTGGAGAACAAAAAGAGAAAATGCAAAAAAATGCAGAAGGAGGATTATGTCCGATATGGCGAGGACATAACGGCGGCCCCCAGTCTGAGAACTTGGCGAGGTTGATGATAAGTATGTTATCGGAACAGCTGAGATCCTGTCATTTCCTGAAAAAAAGGTATGGAAACCAAAACAAAGAAATGCGTCAGGAATCCAAATGAATGGCAGGAAGTCCGACACAGTCGTAGTATCTGAGAAGTCTGTGAAAGCAGATGGAGAAAAGGACTGTGCACTTTATAGCTTCAAGGACGAAAGAACTATGCAGACGAAAGAGAGCTGATGGACATGGTGAATGAGTTACTTGGAAAACAATATAATATCGCGAAAGCAAACAGAACTGACAGAAAGGTTCAGAATCTTGCAGGGAAGAAGCGCGTATCCGCGCAAGATCTAAGAAACAGGCGTATCCGCCGATATTTTGTCTGCCGCCTAAAGCGGTCTGAAGCACGTGACTTTAGTCATGTGAGGTTCAGTTCGTATAAAAACAGTATCGGAAAATAAGAAAATACAGGAAAACATATCTGAAGATTTTGTGAAAATTAATGAAAAATAATTACTTTTTTTGGTAAAAAAGCAAGAATCAGAAAGAGAAGATTGCGTTGACACCTTATATACCGATTGGTATAATGATAACAGAAACACACATAAGAAACCTGCAAAATCCAACAAAATTCGTCAAAATTGCCAAAAACTCACGCAATTCGACCATCACACACAAAAGCAGACTTCTTAAATACAAAATCAACAAAAGCATTTTAAACCAAAACAAATGCCAACTCACACGTAACAAACAACCACCCAAACACACCGCGGCCAGGCGAACTCCAGAGAGCGTCCCTTCCGCAACAAAGAGGATTCAAAATGGACAATCGTCAGCTAATCATGAACTCAGCTCTGACCCTCTTCTACGAAAGCGGGTACGACGCCGTCGGTGTTCAGCAGATCGTAGACTCCGCCGGAGTATCCAAACCAACCCTGTACTATTACTTCGGCAGCAAACAAGGCCTCCTCGAAGCCCTGCTAAACGAGCACTTTCAGCCCATGGAACAAAAACTCATCGAAGCCTCCGAAACCGGGAAAAACATCCCCGAAAAACTGTACCGCATCGCGCGTGCCTTCTTCAACGGAGCCTCCGAAGACCCGAAATTCCATATGCTGATGATGGCACTGTTCTATTCCGGAAGAAAAAGCGAAGGCTTCCGCACCGTATACCCCATGATTGACCGGTTCTATCATCTGTGCGTCGACGTCTTCGACAACGCCAGCGCCGAACTCGGCAACATGAACGGCCGTCAGGAACAATTCGCCGTAGGCTTCTCCGGAATCCTGATGCACTACCTGATGATGACAGCAGGAGATCAATCCGATCTTTCCAACCTCGTCGTCCGGGACGAAGAAGTCTACCGTCTGGTACACCAGTTCATGTATGGAATTTACTCATAACCCAAAAACAAGGAGGACAAACAAAATGGCACCATGGTATGAAGAGGCAGAATTTTATCACATCTATCCGATTGGACTGACCGGCGCGCCGAGAAAAAATGAATCGGAAGAAACCGTACACCGCTTTTCCACACTGGAACAGTGGCTTCCGCACATCGCAGATCTCGGTTGTACCGCAATCTATATCGGCCCCTTGTTTGAATCAACCACACATGGATACGACACAAAAGATTACAAACAGGTAGACCGCCGCTTAGGCGACAACGCGGACTTTGCCGCATACGTAAAAAAAGCCCACGAACTCGGCATCAAAGTCGTCGTAGACGGTGTCTTCAACCATACCGGCCGCGAATTCTTTGCCTTCCGCGACATTCAGGAAAAAAGAGAACAGTCCCCGTACTGCGGATGGTACAAAGGAATCTGGTTCGGCGGAAACACCTGCTATAACGACGGATTCTCCTACGAAGCATGGAGAAACTGCTTCGAACTCGTCAACCTGAATCTCCAGAACCAGCAGGTCCGCGACTATCTCCTTGATGTCATCGACTTCTGGATCGACGAATTCGACATCGACGGCATCCGTCTCGACTGCGCCGACTGCCTGGATTTCGGCTTCATGGAGCAGATGCGCGCACGCACATCCGCCAAAAAACAGGACTTCTGGCTGATGGGCGAAGTCATCCACGGCGACTATGCGCGCTACATCGGAGACGGCCAGCATCTGCTGCACAGTGTCACAAACTACGAGCTTCACAAAGGACTTTATTCGGGACATAACGATCATAACTACTTCGAAATTGCACATACGATCCGCCGCGAATTTGACGAAAACGGCGGCATTTACAAAGGAAAGAAACTGTACAGCTTCGTTGACAACCACGACGTAGACCGTCTGGCCAGCAAGCTGAACGTAAAAGAAAACATGATTCCAATTTATGCGCTGCTGTACTTCCTGCCGGGCATCCCGTCCATCTATTACGGATCGGAATTCGGCATCGAGGGAAGAAAAGAAGGCGGAAACGACGATCCGCTGCGTCCGGCGCTGAATCTGGAAGAACTGGAGAAAAATCCGCCGGCAGAAAAACTTCCGGCATGGATCAAAACATTATCAGACGTCAGAAAAAAACATCCTGCAGCACGAACGGGAAGATACCGCGAACTCATGCTGACCAACCGCCAGTATGCCTTTGCACGCCTGGATGAGACAGATGCTCTGATCACAGCAGTAAATAATGATGAAAACCAGAGTGCGGGAGTCTGGATTCCTGCATCTTGCGACGGAACATGGAAAAACGCGGTAACCGGAGAAGCCATTTCTCCGGAAAATGGAAAACTTTTTGTTGAAGTACCTCCGTGCGGCTGTGTTCTGATTGAAAAAGAAGCATAAAGGGGATTTTTTCTATGAAGGAAACTGCGAAAACAACGGCAAAAACAACAGCAAAAACCAGAAAAGCGCCAAAAAAACCGGCGGGCTATCAGCCAAGATTTTCTGAACTGGATCAGTACTTATTTGGCCAGGCAACCCATTACGATATTTTCCGGAAAATGGGTGCGCACCTGGACAAAAAAGACGGCAAAGTAGGAGCCTGGTTCACCGTATGGGCTCCGCATGCGGCGGAAGTATCTGTCATCGGCGAATTCAACGGCTGGGATGCCCATGCCAATGTGATGCGGAAAGTCGGCGAGGACGGCGTTTATGAAGTGTTCATTCCGGGCGTGACCGAGGGAATGATGTATAAATATTACATCCGCACACCGGACGGAAGAGAACTGTACAAAGCAGATCCATACGCATTTGCATCCGAAAAACGGCCGGGTACCGCGTCAAAAGTAGCGGAAATCGAAGGCTACCGCTGGGGTGACAGCGAATGGCTGACGAACCGCAAAAAATTTGACGTTCAGAAATCCGCGCTCTCCATCTACGAAGTGCACCCGGGCTCCTGGATGAAACATCCGTGGTCCGAATCCAACCCGGACGGATTTTACAATTACGTTCAGTTCGCACATTCGCTTGCCGATTACGTAAAAAAAATGGGCTATACCCACGTAGAGCTGATGGGAATTGCAGAGCATCCGTTTGACGGTTCCTGGGGCTATCAGGTAACGGGCTATTACGCACCGACCTCCCGCTACGGAACACCGAAAGAGTTTAAATATCTTGTTGATTATCTGCATAAAAATAAAATCGGTGTTATTCTGGACTGGGTACCGGCACACTTCCCGAAAGATGCGCACGGCCTTGCTGATTTTGATGGCCAGCCGCTGTATGAGTACGCCGACCCGAGAAAGGGCGAGCACCCGGAGTGGGGAACGAAGATCTTTGATTACGGCAAAAATGAAGTGAAAAACTTTATGCTGGCAAATGCGCTTTACTGGGTAGAAGAGTACCACGTAGACGGTCTCCGTGTCGATGCTGTTGCTTCGATGCTGTATCTCGACTACGGAAAAGAGCCGGGCCAGTGGGTGCCGAACAAGAACGGCGGAAATGAAAATCTCGAAGCCGTCGAGTTCTTCAAACACCTGAATACCCTGGTGCGCGGACGAAACAAAGGTGTCATCATGATTGCCGAGGAGTCCACAACGTGGCCGAAGGTAACGGGAAGCGTAGAGGACGGCGGCCTGCATTTCTCCTACAAATGGAACATGGGATGGATGCATGACTTCCTCGATTACATGAAGCTCGATCCATACTTCCGCAAATACAACCATAACAAGATGACCTTCGGCATGACCTATGCATTTTCCGAGAACTACATTCTGGTGCTCTCGCACGATGAGGTTGTCCACTTGAAATGCTCTATGATCAACAAAATGCCGGGCAATCTGGATGAAAAATTCCAGAACCTGATGGTGGGCTATGCCTTCATGTTTGGCCATCCCGGTAAAAAGCTGCTGTTCATGGGACAGGATTTCGGACAGCTCCGCGAGTGGAGCGAGGAACGCGAGATCGACTGGTTCCTGCTGGCAGATGAGGGGCATCAGCATCTGCAGACCTTCTTTAGTGACCTGCTGAAAATGTACAGAAAGTACCCGGCACTTTATGCGAATGACTGTGGCTACGAAGGCTTCCAGTGGATCAACGCAGACGATGGCGACCGGAGCATCTACAGCTTTGTGCGCTGGTCACCGACAGGAAAAAACAACCTGTTGTTTGTCTGCAATTTCACGCCGGTCGAGCGTCCGGATTATATGTGTGGCGTACCGCGCAAAAAACAGTACCGCCTGATACTCGACAGCTCCGATATGAAATACGGCGGTCCGACCGAAAAACGCCAGGTAGCCTATCGTGCCAAAGAGGGAGAATGCGATGGCCAGCCATATCGGATTGCATATGCACTTCCGGCGTATGGTGTGGCGGTGTTCAGCTTCTAAAATAAGATAGCTACTAATTTTCATTAATATCATGACCGGCAGAGAACGAAAGAGATTTCTTAAATCTGTCGGTCATTGTGTTTTGTGTTCGAAGGAAAAGAGGTGTTGATTTGATGAAAGAAGAAAGAAAAGAGCCGATACAGATTCCGCACATCCAGACAATCAACGATCACATTTCCTATCTTACACCGACAGAACATCCACTTTCGGCAAATGTTGTGATCATCGAGGGTGATGCATTTTTCTGGGTATATGACGTGGGAAATCATCCTGCGGTTTCAGAAATTCTGCAGAAAAAGTCAGAACAGACAGGAAAAGAAATTCGGGTGATTTTATCCCATTTTCATCCCGACCATATCGGGAATCTGTCGGAGATTTCGTGCGAAGCGGTTTACCAGGGGAAAAATACGTTTCGTTATACAAAAACAGGAACTGTGATAGAAGAAGATACGTGGTTTCAGGACGGTGACGTGTGGTTACATTTATTTCCGATTCCATCGAGTCATGCCAAAGGATCGCTTGCATTGGAAGTGGATGAGACGTGGTGCTTTCTCGGGGATGCGGCATATGCGACGCAGAAAAACGGACAGACCATTTATAATGCCGAGCGCCTGCTGGCAGAAATCCGAGTTCTGAAAAACGTGCGTGCGCCGTATTTTCTCCTGAGCCACAGCGAACCGTTTCAGCAGAACAAAGAGGATGTGCTGGAATGGATGGAAGCGATTTATGAGAAACGGAAACGAGATGAATCATATATAAAAACACCCCAGCGCGTATGACAGGGAGTCCTTCGAGGCTGAATCAGTTATGCCACTTCGGCAATTCACTTTCTTTCACTGGAACTGATTCAAGATCCATATTTGACCAATATGAGCCGATATCTGAACTTGTGAAGTATTCAAAATTGCCCGTGGAAGATTTCAGCTTTCCATTCTTGACTCCATTGCAGACATAAACCAGTTCGTAGTTTGTCCCATCCGAAAGGTTAAATCGAAAACTGGTCACATCTGCTCCTGTGATTTCCTCGACTTGTTTGTCTGTCAATGATAAGTTTTCAAACATATGATACAAGTCTGTTATATCAGTTTTTGCAACGACTATTTTCTTTTCTGCTGATACCGGTGCTCCCGCATAGTGGTACATTTCGACATTTTCAACATCTCCAACTTCAAAAGGAAAGTCGATATGGACCGTTTCTTTGCTACAGCCGACCAGTACCATCATTAAAATCAGAAAGGATATCAAATTTGTCGCTTTTTTCATATCATTGCACTCCTCGTCATGTTTTTGACAGGTCAAGAGTTCAAAAATCCTCTTGCAAGCGAGCTTGCATTAGCTTTTTGAGCCTGGTATCATGATGATTTGAGTATATCATAGTTTAACCGAATCAAGCAAGTCACCTGCTTCCATTGCGCGAAGCAATAAGCAGGGGGTTGGGACTTACTTGATTCGGTTAAAAAAACAAGGGAGATGAAAAAATGAATGAAATTATAGCTTTACAGAAATATGAAAACGAAGCACAACTTGCAAAAGAGCTGATTCGAGGCTTTTGGCTGGCTCATGGTGATTATGTTATAACCGACGAAGAGGCCGCGGAGAATCTTGCTGCCTGGACAGACAAAGGGCATGTGTTTTATTTTATCTTAAAAGAAGAGATCCCCATTGGATTTGTGCATCTCGGAAGCCGCGGGGCGGAAGTTGACTGGATCGAAGATCTTTTCGTACTTCCGGAATACCAGGGAAACGGATACGGAAGTCATGCGATTGCGCTGGTCGAAGCCGAGATAAAAAAGTATTCTGAATCTGTCTATCTTGAGGTAGCTGCGCGAAATTTTGGAGCGATGAAACTCTATCATAGATTGGGATATCATTGCCTGAACACTGTGACGTTACGCAAAGATTTTCAACCGGAGAATTTTGAAGTGATTCGCAGCGAAGAGCTTTTGGGGTATCCGTTGGAAGTTAAGAAGTATATTAAGTAGAATCTCACGCCGATTTGCGCAGCAAATCCAGACCTCCCCACCGCCCGCCTCAATGTCAGCCCGGAAGTGCGTCTGTGTCGTCTGGGACTGTGCCCCAGGGCACAGTCCCAGGCGGCGCAGGTGCACTTCCGGGTGTCCGTTTTTTAAACAACCGCAACCCCCGCCATCCCCAGTACCGCCGCAATCGCAAACAGCACCAGCAGATGCACCGGATAAAACGCATAAAACGGATACTTCAGATTCAATCCCCGTTTTCCGTTATAAAAATGCACCGGAATCATAGCCAGAAAACAGGTGATTTCATTCAGACTCAACAGCGTAAGCACCGCACACCCGATTCCGATACAGTACATTTTATTCTTTCTCATATTATACATCAGCACAATCGTCAGAATTCCCATTGTACTGTAATCTGTCTTCAACAGCGTGGCCACTGCACAGGCTGCCACAATCACCAGCAGCTTGCCAACCGAAACCTTCCAGTTCGCCCTCTGCCATGCACCGGCATCTTTTTGCGCTTTTGAATCGATTTTCTGCAGAAAAATCATCATCACAAGGCCGATAAATAAAGTGAAAAAGACATTCTGATAATCCAGATAAAACGGTTTTCCCGCAAATGCCAGATCGAACGGAATCTCCGAAACCAGTGCAAAAATCCCAAGATTCAGCGCATACTTTTTCACATCATGCGTATGCATGAACCCTTCAATCAACAGAAAACAGAAAATCGGAAAACTGATCCTTCCGATTGCGCGCATAATCATATCCGCATAATAAATCACAGCTGTGTTTCCGGTAGAGAGAAATGATGCGCCTCCGTCCGAAGCGTTCACCGCATTCAGAAGACCGCGGGAAATCAGGATTCGGTCGAAAAGTACAGCTGCAGTGTGGTCGATCAGCATACAGACCATCGCAATGATTTTCAAGGTACTGCCGGGAATTTTACCGGCGCTTTTTACGGGTTTCGCAGTAGTAGCTGCCATATAAAACATCCTTTCTGGAACGCAAACGAAAGGCAGACTGTGCAAGCCGTCTGCGGATCAGGTTCCTGTAACGACAAACAGCAGAAAATCCTGCTGTTTTGCCAGAGTTGTAATACTATGATTATACGTTCTGAGGAGGTTAATGTCAAAGAAATAAATGGTTTTCATCACTGGCTGTTTTTGCGTATTTTCTTCTGCGTCCTGTGGTAAATCACAGGCAGAGACAGAAAAAACAGTTCTGAAATAACGCAGAGTATGGTAGAATCTGCCAGTCGGGTAAATGAAAATAGAAAGCGTCTCCGGGCTCATCCCAAAACGAACGGGGCAGCGTACCAATTCGTAAACCAGAATTGGTACGCTGCCCCGTATTTTAAAATACATCCAGGTCTTTTCCGTTCACGACATATCCGTCATACCCTGCATCCCGGATTTCATCCAGTATCGCAGTATCGCGCCATGCCATCTCGGCGGCAAGGTTTTTGTGGTTATCCTGTACATTCATATGGTAAATCCGGTGATACGTAACGAGCAGTTTCGGATTTGCCTTTTTTGCAACACCGGCAAGATCCGTGCTTAACGTATGCACTTCCCGGTGGTATTTCTGCCATTTTGGTTCGCGGCAGGAGATTCCGGCGGCGTATTCCACTTCGTGCAGCAGGATATCACAGCCTTTCGATTTTTCTGCCACGAGATCCAGCGGAGCGGTATCGCCGGTGATGACGATTGTGCGGTCCGGTGTGGTGAATTTATAGCCGTAGCATTCCAGTGTTCCGTGGCTGACCGGAAAAGCCTCCACCGTAACCAGGTCATCCCGGTAGACAATGCCGGATTCAATTTCTGTTACCTCAACGCGGTAGCCGGATTCGTTTGCTTTTTCGAAACCGTGAATTCGGAAATCAATGTCGGTTTCATAGGCCTGTAAGATATGATCGGTCATGTGCTGTAAGCCCTTTGGCCCGAAAACTTTCAATGGAACCGGGCGCTCCAGCACCCACGGAGTAAAAATCAGGTCCGAATAGCCTGCAGTGTGATCGGTGTGAAGGTGCGTACAGAAGGCAACGGTCAGAAGATCCGGCCGCAGGGCATCCACGCCGTTAAAATAGGCGGCTGAGGCCTGGCGGACAACGCCAGGGCCAAAATCTACCAGATAAGCACGGTCACCGACCACGACAGCGGAGGAAGGTCCGTTGGCATTCGGACACGCATTTGGTGTGCCGGTTCCGAGAAGAACAAGTTTTGTCTGCATTCTTTCTCTTTTCCTTTTCATTTTTTGTTTCTGTTTCTGTTTATGATTTCCTGTTACGATTTCTGCTTTTGCCTTATTTCTCTTCTTTTGATTCATTGTTTTTGGTTTCCGGAAGATGCTTAATGGAAATTCCGGTAAATCCATAGAAAATACTGAAAACCGGGGTCAGGTAAAGCAGGAATAAGTATGGGAAAAATGCCGACCATGCAACACCAAGTGTGCCGGCCATGTATACGCCGTAGCCATGCCATGGAATCATAGGACCAGCCATAGTTCCGGAGTCTTCGAGGCAGCGGGAAAGAATTTCCGGTGCAACCTTGCGCTCTTGAAAGACAGGTGCCATCAGACGGCCGGTCAGAACGTGTGCCATCGGCTGGGAGCAGCTGATGAGGCTGGTCACGTAACCGACAATCATCGTTGCCAGGATCATACTTCCATCGCTGTTGATTCTCTTTACAATCGCCTGAAGAATGTGATCCAGTACACCAAGTTTTTCCAGCATGCCGCCCATGCCGACAGCAAAGCAGATAATGGCTACGTACTGGAGCATGCTTCCCATGCCGCCGCGGTTTAAGATGGATTGTAATACCGGTTCTTCGATTGCGGTTGTGTAACCGTTGTAAGCTGTGCGGATGATGCCCTGCAGAGTATCGTGCTGCACAAAATAGGAAACAAATCCGGCAGCGAAGCTGGAAAGACCAAGTGCAGAGATCGCATTTACTTTGCAGAGGAGCAATACAATAATCAGGATGGCAGGGATCATGGTAATCCATCCGAGCTGGAATTCACCGTTTAAAGCATCGATGTAAACGGTAATGCTTCCCTCGGTATAGCTTCCGCTGGTCTGCTGGAAACCGAGAATAGTAAAAAGAATTAAGGTTATCACATATGTTGGAAGGGTGGTCCAGAGCATCGAGCGGATATGATCACCAAGTTTGGCATCTGCAACGGCCGGAGCAAGGTTTGTGGTATCGGAAAGAGGACTTAATTTGTCACCGAACATGGCACCGCAGATGACAGCACCGGCTACCATGCCAGGATGGATACCCATGGCGTTTCCGATCGCCATCATGGCAACACCTGCGCTTCCGACGGAACCATAGGAAGTACCGGTTACAATACTCAAAATGGAGCAGAACAGCAACGTCAGAGGCAGCAGCCAGGACGGGTTAATCATTTTTAAGCCCCAGGAAATGATGGTGGCAATGGTGCCACTCTGCAGCCAGGTGCCGATCATGACACCGATGGCCATCAGAAGGCAGAGCGTCGGGACGACCATACGGATGGCATCGTATGCGCCGGCAACAATGTTGGCGTAAGAAATACCGAAAATCTTACAAAACAGATAGATAAAAATCCAGCTTGCAAACAGGCCGATCATAGGACCGCCGGTTTTCAGGCGGATACAGACTGCGACGGATACGATGATCAGCAGCAGCAAAAGCAGTGACTGTGGCAGATTGAGTTTTTTTTCTTTCGTTCCACTCATAAAAAAATCCCCCATTCATAGGTAAAATGATTTGTCCATTCAACGCGTTAAAGTAGAAAAGACATGTAATATATTATAATGGTGAAATGCAGAAAAAGCAAGGGAAATTCTCTTGATTTTTTGTTCTATGGTTGCTATAATAAGCGTGAGTGTGGGGCGGAGGATAAACTTCGGCCCTTTTGCAGCTAACTGTAAACGGAATCAACAAGATAAAGAGGTTAAATCAATGACAAGAATAGACATTATTTCAGGTTTCCTGGGCGCAGGAAAAACAACCCTGATCAAAAAACTCCTCGGAGACGCGCTGAAAGGACAGCAGGTTGTCCTGATCGAGAACGAATTCGGTGAAATCGGAATCGACGGAGGCTTCTTAAAAGATGCCGGTATCGAAATCCGTGAAATGAACTCCGGCTGCATCTGCTGCTCTCTTGTGGGAGACTTCGGCGCAGCATTAAAAGATGTTATCACCAAATATCACCCGGACCGCATCATCATCGAGCCGTCCGGCGTAGGTAAACTCTCCGACGTCATCAAGGCTGTAGACGGTGTAGAAAAAGAAGCAGGCGTAGCCCTGAATTCCGCAACAACCGTAGTCGACGTTATGAAATGCAAAATGTATCTCAGAAACTTCGGCGAATTTTTCGAGAATCAGGTAAAGAGCGCAGGAACCATCATCCTGAGCCGTACCGATAAAGCCGATACGGAAAAAGTAGAGGCAGCAGTAAAGATGCTCCGCGAACTGAATCCGGAAGCACACATTATTACCACACCGGTTGAAGTACTGGGCGGCAAGAAAGTACTCGATACGATGGAAGGTGCGATCATCAACCTTGAGCAGGTAGAAGAGGAAGAGCATCATCACCATCATCATGACCACGACGAGTGCTGCTGCGGCCATGACCACGATGAGGAGCATGAGCACCATCATCACGATCATGATGAGGATGAACATGAACATCATCACCACGACCATGACGGCGAGTGCTGCTGCGGCCACGATCACGACGAGGAGCATGAGCATCATCACCACGACCATGATGACGAGTGCTGCTGCGGCCATGATCACGACCATGAGCATCATCATCACCACGATGACGAGTGCGGCTGTGGTCATGAGCATCATCACCATCATCACGCAGACGAAGTTTTCACAAGCTGGGGTCAGGAGACTGTGAAGACCTTCACCAAAGAGCAGATCGAAGGCATCTTAAAGAAACTTTCCGAGGATACCGCTTATGGTATGGTTCTTCGTGCCAAAGGTATGGTAGCAGGCGCCGATGGACAGTGGATCTATTTCGATATGGTTCCGGAAGAGTACGAAGTACGTGACGGAGCACCGGAATTCACCGGAAGAATCTGTGTCATCGGTTCCAAATTAGCAGAAGATAAGCTGGCAGAGCTGTTCGGACTGTAAAAATACAAAGTAGCTGCGAAAATTACGGTCCGCAGGGTACCTGTGAACTGTAGTGAAGCTGCCGCATCAGAAACAAAATCCGATGTGGCAGCTTTTTTCTTGATTTAGAGACAAAGCAAAAGGCACGTCCGGAATCTCAGCCGCAAAAGCAAGTGCAGAAAGATTCCGGGAGTACGTCAAAGACAACGGAGGTACAAAATGTACGAAGAAGACGAAGTAGAAATTCCGATTTATCTCATAACAGGATTTCTGGAGAGTGGAAAAACCTCTTTTATCAATTTTACCGTAGCACAGGACTATTTCCAGATCGACGGACCGACCCTTCTGATCACAACCGAAGAAGGTGAAGTAGAGTACGACGAAAAAGAACTGCTCAAACACAATACAGTACTGGAAATCGTAGAAGGACCGGAGCAGTTTACTTTAGATTACCTGAAAAAACTGAACCGTAAATATCGCCCGGAGCGTATTATTCTGGAATACAATCCGCTCTGGAGTGTAAAAAAACTCGAAGAAATGGAACTGCCGCGCGGTTGGGGCATCGTACAGGAGATCGTGACCGTCGACGCAAGCTGCTTCCAGATCTATATGCAGAACATGAAATCCGTCTTCATGGAGATGGCAAAAAATGCGGATATGGTCATGTTCAACCGCTGCCGTCCGGAAGATCCGCTTCCATCCTTCCGCCGCAGCATCAAAGTAGTCAACCAGGCGTGCGACGTTCTGTTTGAGAATGAAGAAGGCGAAATTGACAACATTTTTGAGGATCAGATGCCGTTTGATACCGATGCCGATGTGATCGAGATCGACGATGCCGATTACGGAATCTGGTATGTCGATATGGGCGACAACCCGGAGCGTTACGAGGGCAAGACTGTTCATTTCCGCGGTATGGTATTAAAGAGCAAGGATGTCGGAGCCGATTTCTTTGTTCCGGGTCGTATGGCAATGACCTGCTGTGCAGATGATACTTCTTTTATCGGCTATGTCTGCAAATGCGCAAGCGCCAAATCTCTCGTAATGGGTTCCTGGGTTGACGTGACTGCAACGGTAAAATGGGGCTATATGAAGGTTTACGATGGCGAAGGCCCGGTTCTGTATGCAAAAGAAATCAAACCGGCCAAAAAGCCGGAGAGCGAGCTGGTATACTTTAACTAAACATTGCCGAAGCATTTCAGCGAATAAAAGAGCAGGAAAAAGGCTGCTCTTTTGTTCGTGTTCTTTCTTTATGACAGATGGAAAAACAATATATCATTTTTCGGTGCGGCGAAGCAGCTATTCGGTTATGCGCAAGTAGCGAAGTGGATGGAGAATATCCGTTTTGACCGTGACGTGAACAAAAACTGCGCCGGAAAATGGTCTGATGACAGGAGAATTTATGTATATTATAGTAGGTCTGGGAAATCCAACGCGCCAGTACGAAGGGACGAAGCACAATGTCGGATTTGATACCATCGATTATCTGATCAATGAATATCAGATCCCTTCCTCCGGTACAGGCCACAAGGCTCTGTTCGGAAAAGGCATGATCGCAGGTCAGAAGGTTATCGTTGCAAAGCCGATGACGTATATGAATCTGAGCGGTGAGTCTGTGCGGGAGCTGGTGAACTATTACAAAGTGGATCCGGAGAGCGAGCTGATCGTGGTTTACGATGATATCAGCCTGGCGCCGGGACAGATCCGTATCCGCAAAAAAGGAAGCGCGGGCGGCCACAATGGCATCAAAAACATCATCGCCAATCTCGGTACCGACCGTTTTATGCGTGTGAAGGTCGGCGTCGGTGAGAAACCGAAAAACTGGGATCTGGCGGACTACGTGTTAAGTCCGTTTACGAAAGACGAACGTCCCCTTGTAAATCTGGCGATCGAGCATGCGGCAAAAGCAATCGAGCAGATGCTGAACGGGGATGTGGACGCAGCTATGAATGAGTATAACCGCAAATCTGCAAACCCGGCAGAGTAAGGAAAATGAAAGCGTTATTAGAACCGATCAAAGAAATTGCCCGTTTTGACGAGCTGTTCCGTGATCTGAAAAAAGGAACCGCAGGTGTGACGGTGATCTCGGGCTGTCTGGAAAGCCAGAAAGCCCACATGATTGCAGGTCTCTCCGAGGATGCCCCGGTGCGGCTTCTGATCGCGGAAAATGAATTAAAAGCAAAAGAATTATATGAGGATTACCGGCTGTACGATGCGGAGACGCTGTATTATCCGGCGAAGGACCTGATTTTCTATCAGGCAGACATTCACGGAAATCTGCTGATCCGGCAGCGGCTTCAGGTGATCCAGGCACTTCTTGAGCGGAAGGAAGTTACCATCATCACCAGTGTAGGGGGATGTATGGACTTTCTTCTGCCTCTTGGCGTGTTCGAAAAACATTGCATCCATCTGCGCAATGACAGCGAATTCGATCTGGATAAAATAAGAAAAGAGCTGGTGCAGCTCGGCTATGAGAGTACCTTTCAGGTGGAGTCGACCGGCGAGTTTTCCGTCCGCGGCGGCATTCTCGATATTTATCCGCTGACGGAACAGAACCCGATCCGGATTGAGCTCTGGGGCGATGAGATAGATTCCATCCGAAGCTTCGATGCGGAGAGCCAGCGGTCGATTGAAAACCTCGAGGAAATCACAATCTATCCGGCATCGGAGCTGATTTTAACAGAGAATACGATTGAGCGCGGTGTGAAAGCGATTAAAAAAGAGGCAAAAGCGCAGAGCACAAAGTTCCGCGACAAGATGATGACGGAGGAAGCGGCGCGTATCCGCCATGCGGCAGAGGAAATCTGCGATCAGATCGGCGAGGGCGAAATTCTGCAGGGAGCGGAGCAGTATCTTCATTATTTTTATCCGGAGACCGTCTCGTTTCTTGAGTATCTGCCGGAGAACAGCCGCATTTTCCTAGATGAGCCGAACCGCATCATCGAGTGTGCCGATGCGCTGGAAGCAGAATTTCAGGAGAGCGTGAGCCACCGTCTCGAAAAGGGATACCTCCTGCCGGGACAGGCGAAGCTGATGTGCAGTACGGCGGAGCTTGTGGCAAAACTGAACCGCCGCGGCTGTGTTGCCGTGTCGCTGATGGAGCCGCAGAAGGGCGAGTGGAATATCCGTGACGAGTTCAGTGTGACGGTGAAATCGGTCAATTCGTATAACAATCAGTTCCCGCTTCTGGTAAAAGATCTGAAATCCTGGAAAAAAGCGGGTTACCGTATTGTACTGGCGAGTCCGTCGCGGACGAGGGCGCAGCATCTGGCGGAGGACCTGCAGAATGAGGAGATTCCGGCCTTCTACAGCGAGAATGAGGAGCGTGTTCTGAAACCGGGCGAGGTCATGCTGATCCACGGCGCGGCCCGCAGAGGCTTTGAATATCCGATGCAGAAATTTGTGCTGATCACAGAGACGGATATTTTTGGAAAAGAGAAGAAGAAAAACCGGAAGAAATCGGAGTATTCCGGTCAGAAAATCCAGAATTTTGCGGATCTATCGATCGGTGACTATGTCGTGCACGAGAGCCACGGTCTTGGCATTTACCGCGGTATCGAAAAAATTGAGATGGACCGCGTAACGCGTGATTACATGAAAATCGAGTATGCGGGCGGATCGAACCTCTATGTGCTGGCCACCCAGCTCGATACGCTGCAGAAGTATGCGTCCGGCGAAGCTGCAAAGGTGCCGAAGCTGAATAAAATCGGCGGTCAGGAATGGAATAAGACGAAAACACGGGTTCGCCATGCGGTAAAAAATATCGCACAGGATCTCGTGAAGCTGTATGCCGAGCGGCAGGCGTCATCCGGCTATCAGTTCGGAAAGGATACGATCTGGCAGAAGGAATTTGAGGAACTGTTTCCGTTTGAGGAGACGGACGATCAGCTTGCGGCGATCGAGGCGACAAAGGCGGACATGGAGAGCAAAAAGATCATGGACCGCCTGATCTGCGGCGATGTCGGATACGGCAAAACCGAGGTTGCAATCCGTGCAGCGTTCAAGGCAGTACAGGAGAGCAAACAGGTCGTCTACCTCGTTCCGACCACCATTCTGGCACAGCAGCATTACAATACGTTCGTTGAGCGCATGAAGGACTTTCCGGTGCGCGTTGATCTTCTGTGCCGGTTCCGCACGCCGGCAGAGCAGAAAAAAACGCTGGAGGATCTGAAAAAAGGACTCGTGGATATTGTCATTGGAACACACCGCGTTCTTTCAAAGGATGTGAAGTTCAAAGATCTTGGCCTTCTGATTGTCGATGAGGAGCAGCGGTTCGGCGTGACGCATAAAGAAAAAATCAAACAGCTGCAAAAAAATGTGGATGTTCTGACACTGACGGCGACGCCGATTCCGCGTACCATGCACATGAGCCTGATCGGCATCCGCGATATGAGTGTGCTCGAGGAAGCACCGCAGGATCGTCAGCCGATCCAGACCTTTGTCTGTGAATACAATGAAGAAATGGTC
>OHFB01000364.1_pt1 | contig 23887 bp, 9 predicted proteins | sample 1567461 | NCBI WGS metagenome assembly OHFB01 (sample SAMEA3879566, study PRJEB24766) | human gut metagenome | biome: human-associated habitat; feature: feces | place: USA | collected 1985/1987
ATCAATGCTTTTTCTGGCTGGCGCAGCCATAGTTGCGTCTTGCTCGCAAAATGAAGAACTCACCGGAGAAACACCGGATTCTTTGCAGGGATTTCAGATTAGTGTGTCTGATGAAGGATTTATGGACGAAAGTGGTAAGACACGTGCTACAGAGAATGGATATACTACCCGATTTTCTAACGGAGATGCTATCGGTATATTTGCGGTAAGAGGAGAAACGGTGGTAGAGGATATCAAGAATCGGAAATTCACACTGACAGATGGCTATTGGGAATTGACTGATGGAGGGGATCCTATTGAATACAAAGGTTCACAATTTCAGCGGATGACTTTTTATGCATACTATCCGTATAATGCGAATGTGACTTTTGATCCGACGAAGGTGGATCCTTTTGAAACATACGTCAACAATTGGAAAATAGGCAGTGAACAAAATGAAGGAAATTATACACAATATGATTTGATGACCAGTACGGGTAGTGTTCAGGGGGATCGTTTGAAAGGGCAGATCGCTTTTACTATGCAACATCGGATGGCTCTTGCGGTAGTAAAGATGCCTAATTTGACCTATAGCTTTACAAATGGTGGTATAGATGATTATCTGTTACCTTTGGCTGCCGGTTCGTTTACAGTGAACAATACTCAAGCAACTCCTTATTATCAGGAAAGTACAAATACATACCGTTTTTTGGTTAATCCGAATAAGGAATTCTCCATAAAGGGGACTTATGTAGGAGTAAGTGAAATGGAATATGAAGCTAAAGGTACCTTGGAAGGAGGAACAGCGAAGATGTATACCATCGAAGATAAGAGTAAGATTAACCATACTTTGCAGGTAGGGGATTATTTTTGTGCGGACGGAAAAATAGTTTCTGTAGATGCGGAGGCGGTGCCGGAGAATGTGATTGGTATTGTTTGTTATGTGGGTAATTCACAGCCCAGTGTAACACATCCCGAACTTTATTCTGCTGAGATTGATGCTTTGCGTCGTGACTTCCCCGCTTGTACGCATGGGATAGTATTATCTACAAAGAACTCATTGGTAAAAGATGATGAACAAAACGATATTGCCTTGCAAATGTTTCATTCTAGTAAGGCTGGTTATTACTCAGATTGGTTTAATTCAGATGAAGATTGGAAGGATAAGTTTGTAGGTTGTAACACCGAGAGGGATGTTAACAAAAATGATGCATCAAAGGTTTTTCCCGCATTGATGGGGTATAATAACACAAAAATACTTACTATGTGTTACGAAGGAATGGGTAGTATATCTACTTGTGATTATGTTTATGACTATATCATGGCTTATCGTAAGGCAGAAGCCGTTCCTTCTGGTGTAACTCCTTGGTATCTACCTTCTGTGATGTGCTGGGATCAGGTTGCCAAGAATATGAGTGGTATTAATAGTAGTCTTCAGAAAGTAAATGGTGATAAGATGGTTACTTCTGATCTACCTGTAAATAACAAGGCTGCTGGGCACTATTGGAGTAGTACACAGCGTTCTGCAGTCAATCAATGGACACATAGCATGGGAAATGGAAGCTTTCACGTCACTTGTGAACGTGCTTCATGCGCCGGCTATTTCCGTATGATGCTCGCATTCTAAAATAAACATGACGGTATATAAAGTCCGTCAACTATACTTATATCATGAACATATACATATATGAATAAGAAAAACTTTATAAAGGGGACAACCTTACCTGTCGCTCTGTTTTTCACTATAGCAACTTTTGCACCTGCATGGGGATTGCAAACAGCTTCGGCAGCCATCGAAGTTGTACAGCAGCAAAGTACTATAAAAGGAACAGTAGTAGATAGCCAAGGCGAACCGATAATTGGAGCAAGTGTACTTGCGGAAGGAACATCTAACGGTACAATTACCGACATTGACGGTGTATTTAGAATAAATGTACGTCCCGGTACTAAACTGAAAGTATCTTTTATAGGTTATACTGATAAAACAGTTGTAGCAAAAAATGATATGAAAATCATCCTAGTAGAGGATGTGACTGCTCTTGAAGAGGTGGAGATTGTAGCTTATGGCACGCAGAAGAAAGTGACTATGACAGGAGCTATCGCCAGTGTGAAGGGAGAAGAATTGACCCGTGTATCTGTAGGTTCGGTTTCCAATGTATTAGGAGGGCAGATGACAGGTTTGACTACCGTACAATATTCCGGTGAGCCGGGAGCGGATGCCGCTGAAATTTTTATTCGTGGTAAAGCTACTTGGGAAAATTCTTCACCGTTAATTCAGGTAGACGGTGTGGATCGTGAAAGTATGAGTGATATCGACCCGAATGAAATTGAATCCATTTCTATCTTGAAAGATGCTTCGGCAACAGCCGTATTTGGTATTCGTGGAGCAAACGGGGTCATTTTGATTACAACTAAACGAGGAAAGGAAGGAAAGGCGAAAATTTCGTTTACTACTTCTGCTTCTGTATTGATGCCTACAAAAATGGTAGAACAGGCAAGTTCCTATGACTATGCCCGTTTTCATAATCAAATGATGTCCGGTGATGGCAAATCTGCCTTATTTAGTGATGGAGTGATTCAAAAATTTGCAGATGGTTCCGATCCTATTCGTTTCCCAAATATACAATGGGCTGACTATATTATGAAAAGCTCTACGCTTCAGAGCCAGCATAATCTGAACATCTCGGGAGGAACAGATAAAGTACGTTATTTCATCTCTGCAGGTGCTTATACGCAAGGAGGACTTTTTAGTGAGTTTGATCTTCCTTATAATTTAAGCTATCAGTACCGTCGGTTTAACTATCGTACAAACTTGGATATGGATGTCACTAAAACGACTACTTTGTCATTCAATATTAGTGGTAATGTGAATAATTCAGATCAACCGCGTACGAGTCAGGGATCTTCCGGATTGATTAAAAATATGTATTATGCTACTCCTTTCTCCAGTCCGGGAATCATAGACGGAAAATTAGTAAATTCGAGCGATGAGACTTATTCGGACGGGCTGAAATTACCATTTACTGGAGGTACAGGTATGGGATATTATGGAAATGGATTCAGCCAGACCAGTAACAATTCGCTGAATGTAGATGTGATTCTGGATCAAAAAATGGACTTTTTGACTAAAGGACTTTCTTTTAAAGTGAAAGGATCTTATAACAGCTCATTTACAGTTAATAAAGTAGGTTCTGGTGGGTCTATTGCTACATACACTCCTGTATTGATGGATGACGGTAGTATTGCTTATCGTAAGTTTGGAGAGAATACGGATGTGAAGTATTCGTATACTACAGGTAAAGCGCGTAATTGGTATATGGAAGCCAGCTTTAATTATAATCGTACTTTTGGTGATCATACAGTGACAGCTTTATTCTTATATAATCAACAGAAAGAATATTATCCGAAAGTATATTCGGACATTCCTCATGGATATGTCGGATTAGTCGGACGTGTCACTTATGATTGGAAGAGCCGCTATATGGCAGAGTTTAATGTGGGGTATAACGGTTCGGAAAACTTTGCGTCCGATTTGCGCTTTTCTTATTTCCCGGCTGGTTCTATAGGTTGGGTGATGAGTGAAGAGAAGTTTTTCCGTCCTTTGAAGTCGGTGGTTAGCTTTTTGAAATTACGTGCCAGTGTCGGTTTAGTAGGTAACGATAATATTGGAGGATCGCGGTTTATGTATATGGCTGATCCATATAATGTCGGTTTAGGTGATTTGGCGAATCGTGTAACAGCAAGTGGAGGAGCGACTAACGCTTGGGGATATGGATTCGGTACAGATAATGGTACTGTTAGTCTAGGGGCACGTGAGGTAGCTAAGAATAATGCTGCTGTGACATGGGAAAAAGCTCTGAAACGGAACTATGGTGTTGATATTAACTTCCTTGATGACCGTCTGAAAACAACCTTTGAATATTATAAAGAACGTCGTAATGACATCCTTTTGCGTGACGGTACAGCTCCGGGAATGTTAGGGTTCATTACTCCCTATTCAAATTTAGGAAGTGTAGACAGTTGGGGCTGGGAACTTTCTTTAAAATGGAACGATAAGATTGGCGATAATTTCCGTTATTGGGCGGGTATTAACCTTTCTTATAATCAGAATGAGATTCTTGAAAAGAAGGAAGCCCCGCAGAATAATTTATATCAATATCAGAAGGGACACCGTATCGGTTCGCGTAGTCAATATGTTTTCTGGCGCTTCTATGATGAGGATACACCTGCACTATATGAGCAGACATTTAATCGTCCGTTCCCCACTCACGAGAGTATTCTTCAAAATGGAGATGCAGTATATGTTGACTTGAATGGTGACCGTAAGATTGATGCAAATGATGCAAGTTATGACTATGGCTTTACAGACGATCCTGAATATATGCTAGGTATTAATTTAGGATTCAGTTGGAAGAATTTGGAAATAAGTACTCAATGGACAGGGGCCTGGAATGTAAGTCGTATGATTTCGGATGTATTTCGTCAACCGTTTTATTCATCTTCCAATAGCGAGCAGGGAGGATTGTTGGCATACCATTTAGATCATACATGGACACCGGAAAATCCGTCACAATCTTCGGAGTATCCGAGAGCTACCATTGATAATGCAAAGAATAATTATGCTACTTCCACTTTATATGAGAAAGATGCCAAATACTTGCGTTTGAAAACTCTTCAGGTGGCATACAATTTTCACTTCCCATTAATGAAGAAACTTGGACTGAATACATGTCAGTTGGCTTTTGCAGGATATAATTTGTGGACTATTACACCTTATTTGTGGGGTGATCCGGAGGCAAGAGCTACTAATGCACCTTCTTATCCATTGTCCAAGACTTATACGTTGAGCTTGAAATTAGGATTCTAAAATAGATAAAGGAAAGATACAATGAAATTACAAAATAAATGGTTCATCGGTGCAATGTTGGGAGCGGCGGTTTGTTTGGTTTCCACTTCATGTGTGGACGAAATTAAATTCGGAAACTCTTTTTTGGATAAGGCACCGGGCGGAAATGCTACTATTGACACAGTGTTCAATAGTGCGGAATATACGCGCCAATTTTTGAATACCTGTTACAGTAGACAGTATTACGGATTACCTTATAATACGGATAGTAACGGTAATATTCCTGATTCTTCCAGTCCTTATTTAGGAAAGAAGGATGCGCTAACAGACTGCTGGTCACTTTATTTTAGTGATGCGACTGTATATCAGCAGTATTATTTGGGTTCTCTCAATGCCAACTATGGCACGCGTGGTAATATTTTCCCATATACACGGGAAATGGTATGGGAAGTAGTGCGTTGGTGTTGGTTGCTAATGGAAAATATAGATAGAGTGCCGGGTATGGATAATGCTGAAAAAACTCAGTTGGTGGCAGAAGCTAAATGCTTGATTGCAGCACGCTATTTTGATATGTTCCGTCATTATGGAGGTCTTCCATTGTTATATGCTTCATTCACCGGTACGGAGTCAGGTTATGAAATCCCCCGTGCTACGGTAGAGGAGACTGTTAACTACATGATAAAGATGTTGGATGATGCTATCAATTCCGGTGGATTGGTGTGGGCTTATGCTGATGCCGATCTTGCCAGCAAGGCCGGACACTGGACAAAGGCTGGTGCGATGGCATTGAAATGCAAAATCTGGCAATTTGCCGCTTCTCCGTTGTTTAACGATGTCAACGGATATGCAGGAGGAACCTCAGAGGCTGAACAGCAACGTCTGGTATGGTACGGTGGCTATCGTGCGGAGCTTTGGGATAACTGTTTGAAGGCTTGTGAAGCATTCTTTAAAGAGCTGGAGAGTCAAGGCGGGTATAGCCTGAATAAGGCTTCGGAAGAAACACCGGAACAGTATCGTCAGGCATATCGTATGGGATATATTCGTCAGAACAGCAAGGAGGTCTTGCATTCTGTCCGCACGAATATGTCGGACGCTTTCAACTCAAGTTCTTATATGTGGCATTCTTGGGCTGTTCCGTCACTTTGCCGCACTGAATATCCGCCTACACAGGAATATGTGGAGATGTTCCCATGGGCTGACGGCACTCCGTTTGACTGGAAAAAGGCGGAAACAGAAGGTAAGTTGGATGAAATGTTCTTGACCGGAACATTTAAAAATGGAGAACAACTATTGTCGGAAATCGTATTAACCCGTGATCCTCGTCTGTATGAGCATTGCATGGTGAATGGACTACCGAAGATGTTAGACTGGAGTGCCGGAACGATGTCCGGTTTACCTTATGAATTGTGGGTCGGAGGATACGATGAAGGACAAAATGCGGCACTTGAATCTGGTAACTATGCGACTGGTTATAAAAATATGAAATATTATTTGGGAACTGAGTACCAACGTCAGTATACGCACTGGGTTTATCTTCGCTTGTCTGATATTTATTTGACTTATGCGGAGGCTTTGCTTCAAGCTAAGAACGATCACCGGGGGGCTATTAACCAAATGAATATAGTACGTGCCCGCGTGGGATTGAAGAAAGATTTGGCGGAGTGTGTTACAGATAAGAATTTACTTTCTGACAAAGCTGCCTTATTGGAAGAATTGCTGTGTGAACGTGTTCGGGAATTGGGGCTTGAAGATAGCCGTTTCTTTGATCTTGTCCGTTACAAACGTGCCGATCGTTTCGAGAAACGTCTGCATGGATTACTTGCCTATCGTTTGGATGATACTGGTAATCGCATGACAGGTAATACAAAATGGAATGAAGGAGATAAGAACAAAGGAGCATTGCAACCTACTCGATTTGAATATGAAAGGTTTGAATTATCTAAACCGGTTCGTCGTTGGTGGACATACGGATTTGATTCCAAATGGTATCTTTCTCCATTCCCGCAAACGGAAATTAACAAAGGGTATGGATTGATTCAGAATCCGGGTTGGTAATGTGAGACAACGAAACAGATTAAAACAATACTTGAATATTGATTTATATGAGAAAAAATAAGATTCTGATACTGGCTTTACTAGTTTGTTTGAGCATTCCGGTCAGAGCGCAGAATACAGACAACAACATTATAGGTATTGTTGTTGATAAATCGGGAAACCCAGTCTATGGAGCGTCCGTTAATGTGGAAGGTGGCGCAGTGGAGACCCGGGTTGAAACTGATAAAGATGGTAAATTTGAGATTGCGGTCGAGAAGGGACAACGCTTGAGTGTCTTTTCTGCCGACAAAGGCTCTACCACAGTTGTGGTAAAGGCTGATGGTCCGATGACTATTGTGATGGGATATGCAGCTCAGACTATTGATGTGGGAGCTAACCGGACATTCAATCGTCATGAATCAACAGCAGCTGTTTCTACCACCTATAACGAAGAGTTTAATAAGCGGTCTTCCCGGAATATATCCAATTCTTTATATGGATATGGATTGGGTCTTACTACTTTGCAGAATGCAGCTAGTACAGGTTTAATGGCAGATCCTACCTTTTATGTACGTGGTTTGCAGAGCTTGTCAAGTAGTACGCCGCTTGTGCTGGTTGACGGTTTGGAACGAGACATGAGCTTGGTGAGTCCGGAAGAAGTAGAATCCGTTTCCATCCTGAAAGATGCTGCGGCTGTGGCATTGTACGGATACAAAGGAGTGAATGGTGCGATCTTGATTACGACGAAGCGTGGTAAGTACAAAACAAAAGAGATAACGTTTACGTATGATCACATCATTAACACTCAGTCTCGACGTCCGGAATTTGTAGATGCGGCTACGTATGCTTCTGCTGTGAATGAAGCGCGTGGATATGAAGGTTTGGGAGCTCGATATACTCCGGAAGAAGTCGACGCTTTCCGTAATGGAGTAGGCAGTGGAGGAGCTTCCCGTATGTATCCTTATCTCTATCCTAATGTGAACTGGATTGATGAAACCTTTAAAGACAGAGGAGTTTCTAATAAATACACGATCGAATTCCGTGGAGGAGGAACAAAGTTCCGCTACTATACTATGGCGAATTTATTAACAGACAAAGGGTTTATCAAGACCCCGAATGCAAATGACGGATATTCTACACAGAATATGTATTCACGTGCTAATTTGCGTACAAATCTGGATATTGATTTAACGGGCACTACCAAATTGAAGTTAAATCTTCTCGGAACATTATCCGAATCTCGGATTCCGGGGGCTTCGGTTAACTTATGGGATATGATTTATTCGATTCCTTCTGCAGCTTTTCCGGTTCGTACGGAAGATGGCAGTTGGGGAGGAAGTACCACTTGGGCGGGCACGTCGAATCCTGTCGCACAATCGCAGGGAGCTGCTTATTCTAAAGGACACTCTCGCAGTTTGTTTGCCGACCTTACTTTATCACAAGATTTGTCTGGTTTGCTGAAAGGATTAGGAGCTAACTTTCGTTTAGCTTATGATAACTATTCCAATATTTTAGAAGACCATAGCAAGACTTATACGTATGCTGGTTATGCAACAAGCTGGACAACTAACGGGCCGTTTTATACTGCCATTTCAGGTGGCGAATCCAGTGAAATGGGTTCGGGTGCGGGTATTGACAATTGGGCGCGTCAATTTAATTTTGCAGGTAGTGTAGATTATAATCGTTCATTCCAAAAGTGGGATGTGTATTCTCAATTGAAATGGGATTATGAATATCGTGATTCATACGGTCTGAACACTACTATTTATCGGCAAAATGTTTCTTGGTATAATCATGTAGGTTTCTCTAATCGCTATTATTTGGATCTGGCATTGGTTGGCTCGGCTTCCAGTTTATTGGCACCGGGACATAAATGGGCTTTTTCTCCTACCATTTCTGCTGCTTGGGTACTTTCGGAAGAAAAATGGTTGAAAGATGTGTCTTGGGTGAACTTCTTGAAATTGCGAGCTTCATTTGGGGTGATCAATGTTGATTATCTGCCTAAAGACGGAAGTACTACCGTATATGACTATTGGGACCAGATTTATACGACTACCGGTACGCAATATAAGTTTAACAGTAGTTACGACTCTGAATTCGGAAGTACTATTATCGGTCGCTTGGCAACTGCTAATTCGACACATGAGAAAGCGTATAAATATAATGTTGGTGTTGATGCTATGTTGTTCAATGGATTGAATGTGACGGCAGAAGGCTATTATCAACGGAGAAAAGATATTTGGGTTTCTTCCGAGGGTAAATATACCGATGTACTGGGAGTTGATGCTCCGTTCGAGAATGCCGGAATCGTTGATAGCTATGGTATGGAACTAGGACTTAACTATACGAAAAGGTTAGGAGATGTAGTGTTTAATCTTGGCGGTAATTTTGCTTGGAATAAGAATGAAATTAAGGAACAACTGGAAGAACCGCGTTTGTATAAGAATCTTGTGCAAACAGGAAATCGGTTGGGTCAAGTATATGGAATGGTAGCTGAAGGTTTCTTCAAAGATAAAGAAGATATAGCAAACAGCCTTACACAAAACTTTACTACGGTAGTGCCGGGAGACATAAAATATAAAGATGTGAATGGAGACGGAATCATTGATGCTAATGACAAAACTGCTATTGGTTATAGTACGACAGCTCCGGAAATTTATTATTCTTTCCATTTGGGAGCCGAATGGAAAGGGATTGGGGTAGATGTAATGTTTCAGGGAATAGGTAACTATTCTGCTTTATTGAATACGAAGAGTATGTTTTGGCCATTGATAAATAATACGACACTTTCTACTCATTATTATGAGAATCGTTGGACACCGGAAAATCAAAATGCCAAATATCCTCGTTTGAGTTCACAGAGTAATGCCAATAACTATCAGGCTAATACGGTTTGGTTGGCAGACCGGTCATTCTTGAAGTTGCGTAATGCGGAGGTGTATTACAGATTCCCGAAAGAATTGATGAAGAAGACTAAGATATTGGGGAGTGCCAAGTTATATGTTAGAGGAACAGACTTGTTCTGTTCAGATCACATTGATGTGGCAGATCCGGAATGTTATGGTGTAGCGACTCCGCTGAATAAGAGTGTAGTAGTCGGTGTTACGATTGGTTTTTAATCATAAAAACAAAGCGAAAGAATGAAACTGAAAAACATTATCTACGGAATGATGTGTGTAGTCACACTCGGTTCCTGCTCAGATAAGATGGAATATCATGAGTACAATAACTATGATGAGGATTTTGTGAAGCTCAACTTCGGTAATGTGGGAGGGCTGATAACAAATATCTATTTGTCCATGGATGTGGACTTTGGAAACTATAGCGGGGCAATTCTTGGTTCTGCTACTGATGAGGCTGAATATGCTTATTCGGGAAATCAGATTGAAGACTTTTACAATGGTTCTTGGAGTCCGTCAAATGCTAAAAGTAGTATGTGGACGTCCTGTTATGAAGGGATAGCCAATTGTAATTTATATCTGGAGAAGTTTACCGGACTGACATTTCCCGAGTTGGCTTTGAACAGTGATTATGCACAACAAATGTTCCGTTATACCAATTACCAGTATGAGGTGCGCTTCCTTCGTGCATATTTCTACTTTAACTTGGTACGGCAATATGGAGATGTGCCGTTTAGCGACCATATATTAACAGCCGAAGAATCGAATACATTGTCGCGCAGGCCGGCACAGGAGATTTTTGATTATATCATAGCCGAATGTGATGATATAAAGGATAAGATTATTGTCGATTACAGTAAACTGGGAGATATGGCATTGCCTAGTAGTCCGGCGGAAACAGGACGTGCCAACCGTAAAACGGTATTGGCCTTGAAAGCTCGTGCTGCGTTGTATGCGGCAAGTCCTTTGTTTAACCCGACTGATAATAAAGAGCTGTGGTATCGTGCAGCTAAAGCCAATAAGGAAATTTTAGATGACAGTAATGGATTTGCTGAAAAGGCAAAACTCTTAGTGGAGGATTATTCATCACTTTGGAGTAAGGATAATTACAATGACGCTACTAGTGAATTGATTTTTCTCCGTCGTGCCACTACTACCACTAATTCTTTTGAGGGATATAACTTCCCGGTAGGGTTGGAAAATTGTAAAGGTGGAAACTGTCCCACACAGACACTGGTGGATGCGTATGAGATGAAGGATACAGGGTTGCGCCCGGACGAGTTGGATAACTACGATCCTACTAATCCTTATTATACCAACCGCGACCCTCGTTTCTATCTGACTATTGCCAAGAATGGAGACGAAAAATGGCCTAACTGGAATACTGTTCCTCTGCAAACCTATCAGGGCGGATTAAATGCGGAACCTTTGAGTGGCGGAACTCCGACAGGTTATTATCTGAAGAAGTATTGTCAGACGGCAGTAGACTTGCGTGCCGGTACAGCTTCAAAGACCTATCATTCATGGATTACGTTCCGTTTTGGAGAGTTCTATTTGAATTATGCGGAAGCTGTATATAAGTATCTGGGTAGTCCGTATGCAACGGACAGTGAATTTACAACTTCGGCTGTAGATGCTATCAAAGTAGTTCGTACACGTGCCGGAATGCCCGGATTCCCTCAAGGGATGACCAATGATGCTTTCTGGAAGAAATATCAGAATGAACGTATGGTAGAATTGGCTTTTGAAGGACATCGTTTTTGGGATGTACGTCGTTGGAAGGAGGGGGACAAACATTTCAAAAACATTGTTGAAATGAAAATTACGAAAAATGGGGATGATACTTATACGTATGAGCGTAAGGTAAAAGAAAGAAGTTGGGATGATAAGATGTATTTCTTCCCGATTCCTCAGAGTGAAAAATCGAAAAATCCTAATTTGGAGCAGAATCCGGGTTGGTAACTTAACCGGAATACTGATGAATAGAAATAGGATATTCTTGCATAGAACGGATGTTTATAGAATAAAAAACGAAAGAAATGAAGATACATTATATAATATTGGGGCTGTTTTATTTGCTGGCTATAGTTGCTTGCTCAGATAATGACCCCGTCGTTGAAGTGAACAATGGCAATCAAACAGAAGAATTGCCTCCTCTGCCGACCGAAGTCATAACGGGTAGCCGCGCCATGTGGGTGAGTTATGATCCTATTTCGGCTTCTGATCCCAATAACGCATCAGGGATTGCATCCGCATTGATTAGCTGGAGATTATTGAAGACCGATCCGTCTAATGTTGCTTTTGATATTTATAAATCAGTAGACGGTGAGATGGAAGTGAAATTGAATGAAGAACCTATTTCAAATACGACTTCCTGGGTGGATGCAGATATTGATGTATCAAAAACGAATGTATATCGGGTTACTCTTGCTAATCAGGCTGAAACGCTTTGCGATTATACATTTACTTCTGAAATGGCAGAAAAGTTTTATCATGAAATTAGATTAAACATGAATGTACCCGATGCATCGATTACATATTCTCCTGATGATATTCAGCTAGGTGACTTGGACGGTGACGGTGAATTAGAGATTGTGGTGAAGAGAGAACCGTATGATGGTGCCAACCAGGGGGGATGGAATAATGGTTCGACCTTGTTGGAAGCTTATAAGATGGATGGTACTTTTTTGTGGCAAATTGATTTGGGAATCAATATTCGTTCCGGTTCACATTATACTTCATATATTTTATACGATTTTGATGGAGATGGTTTATGTGAAATAGCTTTCCGCTCTTCAGAAGGTACAAAGTTTGGGGATGGTAAGGGCATTACCGATGCTTATGGTAATGTGAACGATTATCGAATTCGTCAGACTGACGCTGTGGGCTGGTATTCGGGAGCAAGTATTAATACAATTTGCGGTTTGATAATGGAAGGTCCCGAATATATCTCTATTTGCCGTGGATATGATGGACGTGAAATTACCCGGGTGGATAATATTCCTCGTGGTGGAAGTGGTTCAAAAGCGTCGCGTGCTAAATATTGGAGTGAATATTGGGGAGATGATTACGGAAACCGCATGGACCGTTTCTTTATCGGGGTGGCTTATCTGGATGGTATACCTGACGAAGCGACCGGAGTGAGAACAAGCAACCCCAGTCTGATCATCAGTAGAGGTATTTATCATAATTGGCAAGTATGGGCACTCGATTTGAAAGGGAATAAACTGGAAACCCGTTGGAAGTTTGATACAGCCGAACATTCTTCAAAATGGTTGTCCATGTGTTCGCATAGTTTTCGTGTAGCGGACTTGGACGATGATGGAAAAGATGAAATCTTGTATGGTTCTGCGGCTATAGATGATGATGGAAGCGAATTGTGGTGTACCGGAAACGGTCATGGTGACTGTTTATGTGTTGGCAAATTTATAAAAGACCGTTCAGGATTGCAAATTGTTGCTTCATTTGAAGAACCGGGCAATTATAATGGACAAGGACACGGTTATGGATGTCAAGTGATTGATGCAAGAGATGGTGGCTTGATTACCGGCCATGGAGCGGGTTCGACTACTGATGTCGGTCGTTGTATTGTGGCAGATATCGATCCGGATAGCCCGAATTTTGAGTACTGGTCTTCTTTGCAGGAAGGGGTATTCAGTTGTAGTGGCAGTGGATTGGTATCCAGTACATATCCTACAGGTATTGGTGGTGGAGTTTTGTATAATGTAGCCATTTATTGGAGCGGGCAGCCGACAAGAGAAATGCTGGACCGTGCTTGTGTCGTGAGCTATAAAGAGAACCCTGATGTAAACAAGACGAATAAGACTCGTTTGGTATATTTTGGAACTTACGGTAGCAATGACGGTAACCATAGCACCAAATACAATCCTTGTTACTATGGTGATTTTCTCGGTGACTATCGTGAAGAAGTAATAATGGGTTCAAGTGACATGAAATCTATTTATATATTCTCCACGAATCATCCTACCGAATTCCGTCTTCCTCACTTGATGACCGATCATAATTATGATATGTCTCAAGCGATGCAGAATATGGGATATAACCAGGGAACTAACTTAGGTTACTATGTAGGTGCTGAAACTTTGAAAAAAGCAGAATAAAAAGGTTTTTGAATAAGAAATCTCTTATTTGATATGAGTTTGTTGAAAAAGAACAATCCGGCTAACTGTCGGGTTGTTCTTTTTTTCATAGTTGAACGAATCGCCATATATATGGATAATATTCTATTTCTTAATTGATCGGCTCTCCCTACCTTTGTAAGGTGAGATAGCAAATATACATATGAAAAAACTCTTTATCCTTTTGTTCCTCTTCATCACTTTAGGAACAAACGCACAAAACAATAAAGTTTCCGGCCTCAACGCCCGCCAGTTTCATAAATATTGGAAGGTAGAGTCGGAATCTCCGGATTATAAAGTGACATTTCAGGGTGATACCGCTGAAATACTATCTCCTAAAGGCCTTACCTTATGGAGGAAAGAAAAGATGAGCGGGCGGGTAACCATTGAATATGATGCGTGTGTAGTTGTAGAAAAAGAAGGAGACCGTTTGAGTGACCTGAATTGCTTTTGGATGGCTTCGGACCCCAAGCATCCTGATAATATATGGAAACGTGAGAAGTGGCGTAGCGGAATCTTTCTGAATTGTTATTCTTTGCAACTCTATTACATGGGATATGGTGGAAATTATAACTCTACTACACGCTTCCGTCGTTATGACGGCAATGAAGCAGGAATCACAGATCCCAAAGTACGTCCTGCCATATTGAAAGAATATACAGATACCGAACATTTGCTAAAAGCGAATCACTGGTATCACATTAAGATAACAAATGAAAATAATAGGGTTAGTTATTACATAGACGGCAAGCGACTGGTGGACTTCCGCGATGCCGAACCTCTGACAGAAGGATGGTTCGGCTTTCGTACCACCTTATCCCGTACCCGCATTACAAACTTCCGCTATGAATGTTTGCCGCCCCAAACGTCTACTGTTCCTTTACATTGGATCGGCAATACTCCTGAACAAGACAAAGCTGTAAGCTTCGGAGTTCCTTTTGATGAAGGCTACCTATTTCCAGAAACTTCATTGCGGTTAAAAACAGATAGAAATCAAGAGATTCCGGTAGATACTTGGCCATTGGCTTACTGGCCGGATGGTTCCGTGAAATGGAGCGGAGTTGCCGGAGTCATTCCTGCCGGAACAGAAAGACTAACACTGGAAAAAGTCCCCCAGAAAGTAAAAACTATCAATAAACAACCTAATGCTTCTATTGCTATAACTGAAACGCCTGAAAATATTCAAATTGAAACAGGCGTACTTTCTGTATTTATTCCCCGGCGCGGAGATTTCCTGATGGATAGCCTGCTCTATAAAGGAACTAAAGTAGGAGAGAAAGCGCGTCTGATTTGTAATACGCAAAACGAGCCGATTCAAGAAAATACATCTCAAATATCTTTTACTCATTACATAGGAGAAATAAAATCAGTAACCATAGAACGTCTGGGCTCTGTACGGGCACTTGTAAAGTTGGAAGGGATACATCGGAACAGGAATAAGAAGATTGATACGAATCACTCTGAAGGGGAAGGGAACTATGCGAATAACTCTGATATGAACAAACGGAATAACCGTGAGTGGCTTCCTTTTGTGGTACGTCTCTACTTTTATGGTGGTAGTGAACAGATCAAAATGGTACATAGCTTCATCTATGACGGAGATCAGAAGAAAGATTTCATTCGTAGTTTGGGTATCCGTTTCGATGTTCCTATGCGTGAAGCTCTGTATAATCGTCATATTGCTTTTTCGTGTGCAGATGGAGGAGTGTGGAGCGAGCCGGTACAACCATTGGTAGGGCGTCGCATACTCACTTTAAATAAGACAGATAATAAGAAAAACAGTAATGAAAAGAAAGATGCACAACAGATGCCGACTGATGAACCCTCCCTGCAACAGCAGCAAATGGAAGGCAAACGTATTCCGCCTTATGAATCTTTCGATGAAAAGAACCGCTCTCTGCTCGATAACTGGGCTTCATGGAATGACTACCGTCTGTCTCAACTCACTGCCGATGCTTTCTCCATTCGTAAACGTGCCAATAACGATAATCCCTGGATAGGAACCTTTTCCGGCACACGTAGCGATGGATATATTTTTGTCGGAGATATTACCGGAGGATTAGGACTTTGTATGCATGACTTTTGGCAGTCTTATCCCTCTTCTATTGAAATTTCAGACGCACGAACCCCGGTAGCTACCCTTACCGCCTGGTTGTGGAGTCCGGAGTCCGAGCCTATGGATTTACGGCATTATGATCGTATAGCTCATGACCTGAATGCCAGCTATGAAGATGTCCAGGAAGGTATGAGCACGCCATACGGCATTGCCCGTACAACTACGTTGACACTGATCCCACAAAGTGGCTATGCCGGAAAAAAGGCTTTTGCTGATTATGCCAAACAATTTTCTAGCCCTAGTCTGTTAATGCCAACCCCGAATTATCTTCATGCCCGCCAGGCTTTCGGGATATGGAGTCTCCCCGACCGTACTACTCCATTCCGTACTCGTGTAGAAGACCGCTTGGATGCTTACATTGACTTCTATCAGAAAGCAATCGAACAAAACAAGTGGTACGGTTTCTGGAATTATGGTGATGTGATGCACGCTTATGACCCTGTTCGTCATACCTGGCGTTACGATGTCGGAGGATTTGCCTGGGACAATACGGAACTGGCTTCTAATATGTGGCTATGGTATAATTTCCTGCGTACCGGGCGTATTGATATTTGGCGTATGGCAGAAGCTATGACGCGTCATACAGGCGAAGTGGATGTCTATCATATCGGTCCCAATGCCGGATTAGGCAGTCGGCATAATGTAAGTCATTGGGGATGCGGAGCTAAAGAAGCGCGAATCAGCCAGGCCGCCTGGAACCGTTTCTACTATTACCTTACTACAGACGAACGTTGCGGTGATTTAATGACTGAAGTGAAGGATGCCGACCACAAACTCTATGACTTGGACCCTATGCGCCTGGCCCAACCTCGCAGTGAATATCCTTGTACCGCTCCCGCCCGTTTGCGTATCGGTCCCGACTGGCTGGCTTATGCCGGTAATTGGATGACAGAATGGGAGCGCACAGGTAACACTGCTTATCGTGATAAAATAATAGCAGGAATGAAAAGCATTGCCGTCCTGCCTAACCGCCTCTTTACCGGCCCCAAAGCTCTAGGATTTGATCCGTCAACAGGAATCATCACAACCGAATGTGACCCCAAATTGGAAACAACCAACCATTTAATGACGATCATGGGCGGATTTGAGATAGCCAATGAAATGATGCGTATGATTGATATACCCGAATGGAAAGACGCCTGGCTTGATCATGCTGCACGTTACAAGAAGAAAGCATGGGAACTTAGCCATAGCCGTTTTCGTGTCTCCCGTCTGATGGCTTACGCAGCTTATCACTTGCGCAATACCCAAATGGCTGAAGAAGCCTGGAAAGATTTGTTTACCCGGTTGGAACATACACCTGCACCGCCTTTCCGCATCACTACCATACTTCCGCCGGAAGTACCGTCTCCATTAGATGAATGTACGAGCATTAGCACGAATGATGCTGCTCTTTGGAGCTTGGATGCTATTTATATGCAGGAAGTTATTCCGAAGGATGAATAGCAGAAGCATTTATTTCTTCACATTTCACCATATCCCAACCTTGGAACTGAATTAATAATAGGTGAAGTGTCGTTCCAGTAGCCAGTTTCTGCACAACTTTATCCTTACTGTATCGCAACAGTTGCTGTCTTCCTTCTTCTGCTTGGGCTTCAAGTTCAGCATTGGTAGCTGTACGTGTAGCGTATTTCAACTCCAGGATATAGCTGTGTTCTATATCGGAATAACGCATTTTGTCCGGCAATAGGAAGAAGTCACAATAGCCATAGTTCATTTCCAGTTCCGGCTGTACGAGATAATAAGAAGCAATGGCAAGATAGGCTTTTAGGAAACCTTGCAGGTTTCTTTCCCCTTCTATCGCATCACGTATGGAAGAGTTCTCCCGATAGGCACGGGCGATGGTTTCGAAGAATGGTTGCCAATGACCATCGAAGGCGAAATCATCTATCAAGTCTTTCAGATGTGAAAGATTCAGGGTATGGGCCTGTTGATAGTAGTCGCGCAAGAATCCAAGGTACTGCTCGCGCACACAATTGTTAGGTATGCACATTTTCAGACGGTCGCCACGGGTGCCGCACATGGTAAGTAAACCATAATAATAGAGCAGGCTTCGGAAGTTCTCTATATCTGCTATCTTTTCTGACGGGAACGAAGTATGTAAGTCTACCAGTATTTCACCTTTTGCCGCAATTTCTTCGATAGTACTCATGCGGCTTCCCTCATGGGTGTTGTCGTGGTCAATGCGTGCCAGCATTTTCAGTTTACTGTAATCCGTACGGATATTCTTGTCTACCATATTTTCGGGTGGACGGTGAAAATCAATTTGGTTACGTAAATAGTATAAAGTCATATCGCAATTAAACACACGGTCGTTGTCCAAAGATGTTCTGGCGAAGCAATAATTGTCATACCACGGTTTCATTTCTGTAATCATCGCTTCTACATCACCGACCAGCTTTCCATTTTGTTGGTAATAACGGAGCATTTCACGTACTTCAGTTTCATCAAATCCTATCATGGCATTAAAACGGGAATCAGTCGATATATTCCAGTCAATATTATACCCGCTAGATAAATCATCCAGTGTGATAGGGCTGACTCCCATTAGGAAAATTCGGTCAAACATACCTTTGAACTGCTTGAAGTATTCACGGTAGAAGCCGCTGGCATGAGTCAGGTCATGGAACATTTTCTGTCCGTGTTCGCTCAATATGACGTTGGTAAAGTTGTCATATTCGTCAATTATCAGATAGAGAGGATATCCTTTTTCTTTAGCCTTTACTTCTATATATGATAATTTTGCTTTAGCGCTTTCAATGCTTTCTACTGTTGACTTGAAATCTTCATCATAATAAGATGCGTATGCATGGGCAAACTGGTTGATGATGATACTGCAATATTCATTAAAGCTACTCATCAAATCTGCTCCCGGCAGTGAGCAGCCTGCTTTTGAGAAGTCGAAGAAAAGGACCTGGAAACTGTTATGTTGTTTGGTTGGACGGCTTCCTATCCATAAGTCACCGAAATACTTGTCGAAGTTATCCTTCTGTATTATGTCGTAATAAGTACGCATCATGCTTAGGAATAAGCTTTTTCCGAAACGTCTCGGACGAATAAGGAAAAGGTAACTGGGCATTTCCTCGATAAGGGGCAGATACATGGTTTTATCGACGAAATAGAAGTTTTCGTTCCGCATCCGGTTGAAGTCGGATATTCCGTATGGTATTCCTTTCACTTGGCTCATATTGGCAGGCTTTTAATTTGTACAGGCAAAGTTAATCTATTCCGTGGAATAAATCAATGATTTGCGACTGTATTATGGAAAGGTGACTGTTTGTTGTTGTACAAAGTAGCACTAGCTGTCCCCAAATCTATTAATAGAAAAGTTCTTCTGCATTAAGGGTAAACTTCCTTTCCCTTACAACCAAACTGGCAATTAACTTATTATAAACTATAAACGCAAGTTCTGTTTTTATAAATGAAGCTTTTGATTATAAAAACAAAACTTGCATTTTTATAAACGGAACTTGCGTTTATAGATTAGTCTTAAGCAACTGATACTTTGGTACTAATCCAAAAGAAGTTTGCAAAGGGATAAGAGTAACTTTTCTATTAATAGATTACGGGATAAATAGCGTACTTTATCCCGTATGCTCTTACTTTAAATAATTCTTTAACGGGCAATCGCTCTTTTTCAACCCTTCAGCAATGCTTTTTGCATTCATGTGCGCTCCTTTCAAAGAAGAGTGTGTATGGTCATGATTATAGTAAGTTGCTGCTTTCTTCACACCTTTCTTTTCTAGTTTATCGGCACTAATCTTATTCAGATCGATAAAATAAGCTCCCGTAGCTTCCGCAGCTTCACGTGTCCACTTGCCAAAAGACTCGGTGTTGCGTTCTATCTTTCCCTCTTTCCATTTGTTGCGTGGAGTATGGCTTAAAACGATGGGAATGGCGCCTTTCTCCTGAACGTCCATGATGAACTTCCGAAGATACCAGCCAAACGTATAAATAACCTGATACTTACCGGTCTTTTCCATTAAAAATACTTTGCTCTCGTCACCGGAACCACGTAATTCGGCACGGGCCTTTCCTACATTAATATCTCCTGCATCATTATGTCCGAACTGAATCAGAACGAAGTCTCCCGGTTGCAAAGCATTATATACCTTATCCCAACGACCTTCGTCCAGGAAAGTGCGGGCACTGCGTCCTGCCATGGCACGGTTTTCTACAGATATTTTATTCAGATTGAACTCGTCGGCGATTACGCTTCCCCAACCCCACATACCATTTTTGTCTTTATCCTCATTTCGGACCGTACTGTCTCCGATGGTAAACAATACCGGACGTCCATCTTTACGGCTGGAACCTGTTACAGTATCTTTCTCAATGGGCTTTAGATAATTGGCCAATTCCAGTCCCTCATAAGCACGTATTCCATCCGCAGCAGATTCCGCATTGACTTTAGCACCGAAAGCACTTGTGTGTATACGGTCGATGTAGAACATATATTTCACCTTATTCTTACCGAACTTCTCGAATTTGCGGGCACTGATATCATTCAAATCAATAAAAGGAACCCCCTGTTCTTCGGCTACTTGCTTTGCCCACAATCCGAAAGTCTTGTTGACACGTGTGATGATGGTGCTGTCTTTATCTTCCCAGGCATTACGGGGAGTAAGCGAGAATAGGATCGGATGAGCACCTTTTGCTTTTACATCCTGAATAAAACGGCGCATATATTCCCCGTATGTATATACGGTTTCTTTCACTCCGGTCTCTTTGATGGTTACGTTCAGCGTATCTTTGCCGATTCCCGGAATAGAGGCGCGGGCACGTCCGCTGTCATAAGGACCATTGTCATTGTGTCCCAATTCGATGATAACCCAGTCTCCGGGGCGTACACCTTTGATTACATCCGGCCAAAGACGGTTGTAGAAAGTACGGCTGCTGGTACCTCCCAACGCATGATTCTCAACAGTAATCCGGTTGGAATCGAAATATTCACCAGCAAAATAGCCCCATCCCCATTGTCCGTTGTTGCCATTGCCTAAAGTTCCGGTACGCATGGTCGAATTACCTACCAGAAACAGAACAGGGTTGTCACCTTTCCGGCTGGAACCGGCTTCCGGTCGCGAGGTACGTGCTTTATTCAGGCTATCCAGCGTGTTGTCAACCACCTGATTGACATCTGCCATGGGAGCGGAAACTTTATTTTGCGCTTGCAGTTGCAAACTGAACGTAATGGCTGTCAGCCAACATATATACGGGAATAATTTGTTTTTCATGAATCTGTTTTCTTTGAAATCCCTCACTGACCGGTGTCTAAACAGTCAGTGAGGGAACTAGCTACTAACTAACCTCTAACTAAACCTAATGAATGATTATCTTTAAACCTAATGAAAAAACTGTGTATGTTATTTTAATTTATAAACTTCTGTTCCGGCAAGCAGGAAACAACCGACTCCGTAGTCTTCAAAGTCGGGCACACTCTTATAAGTAACCGGCTGTCCGTCTTTAGGCTCCTTACCTGTTCCCTGCACATATCCCAGGAATCCGTTCGGATGTACGGCATCTTTCACCATAGCGTTCCATGCTTTTAAAAGGACGGGAAGATACTCTTTACGGTCGAGCAATCCGTTGCGGACTCCCCAAGCCATACCATAAACAAATAAGGCTGTACCGGAAGTCTCTTTTCCTCCGAAGTTCGTCGGGTCGTGAAGACTGACATTCCAGAAACCATCTTCACGCTGACATTTCTTCAAAGCCTTGCTCATGGTCAGGAAATCATTGATATAGTCCTGACGGTGTTTCTCGTCAGAAGGAATTTCATCCAATACACGTACCAAGGCAGCATATACCCATCCGTTTCCACGACTCCAATAGCAATCTTCGCCATTCGGCTCTTTATATGGAGGATTAAAATCCTGATCGCGCCACCACAGACCGTCTTTGGGGTTGAACATACCCGTTTTATCGTGTTGGCTGCGTGTGTAGTAGTACATATCCCACATCTTATCGTAGTATTTCTGTTCTCCGGTCATCTTTCCGAATTTAGCGAAGATAGGCATTGCCATTTGCACAGCATCAATCCACCACCAGTCGTTCACCTGCGGGGTGTTCACCACCATATCGATACTTGCTTTGATATTCCGAATCATGTTCGGGTCTGACGGGCAGATTTTATAGATATCAATGTACGCCTGTCCGCAACAATGGTCGTCCGCATTACGGGTAGTATTGCCGTTGCGCATTCCCCATTTGTGGAAATCGGCCCAGTCGTAAGTATACTTATAATAATCCTCACGCGGATAAATAGAATAGAGAGCCATCAATCCTTCATAATATACACCACGCGTCCATATATTGCTGGGACGTACACGACCGTAAAAACTGGGAGTAGTGTAATCGGCATACTTTTTCATAAAGTAGTCATTTACCTTTATGATATTCTCTAAAGTCTCTTTTTGTGTCGGGAGTTCTTGTGCTGCGACCGTATGGACTGGTATCAGACAAGAAAGAAGTAATCCTGTAAAGAGTAAGAATAGTGGTTTCTTCATGGTACAATAGTTCTGTTTTATTAATTTGCTGTTTATACTAATTTCTATGGCAAAGGTAAGAGACGTTCTTTTCTTTTTCAATGGATTTCCGTGCAAATGTCTTTAAATTCGTTCACGAGACGACAGAAAATAGTGTTAAAAGTACGTCTAATGATGATTTCTACATATATCTGTACAATATTCTATTTTATCAATGGGCTGCGTCCTTTACTTTTGTGTTGTAATTTGATTAATCGATAAAACTATGAAGTGCATAACTCTTTTTTTTAGTTTCTGCCTGATAGCTATCTTCTCGATAGCTCAGCCAAACTATGACTTTTCGAAGTTGAAACGCGAACGTCTGGGACGTGGTGTAATTGCTATCCGAGAGAATCCGTCTACTGTGGCTGTTTCCTGGCGTTATTTGTCTTCCGACCCGATGAATGAATCTTTTGATATTTATAGGAACGATGAAAAGATAAACAAACACCCGTTGAAGGATGCCACTTTCTTTCAGGATACCTATGCAGGGACAGAATCTGTACTTTATACCGTGAAAGCAAGGGAAGGTAAAACGGAAAGTAGCTATCAATTACCGGCAAATGCCCCATTGGGTTATCTGAATATTCCGTTGAACCGCCCCGAAGATGGTACGACTCCGTCAGGGCAAAACTATTTTTATGCTCCGAATGATGCCAGTATCGGTGACGTGGACGGTGATGGCGAATATGAGATTATTCTGAAATGGGACCCGAGTAATGCACATGATAATTCACATGACGGCTATACGGGAGAAGTATATGTTGATTGCTATAAGTTGAGCGGAAAACTATTATGGCGTATTAATCTGGGACGTAACATACGTGCCGGTGCACACTACACCCAGTTTATGGTGTTCGATTTCGATGGTGACGGCAAAGCGGAAGTAGTGATGCGGACTGCCGACGGAACAATAGACAGCAAAGGGAAAGTGATAGGAGATGCAAATGCAGACTATCGCGAAGAGGGAACTTTCGATCCCAGCAGAAATCAGATAATGAAACAAGGACGTATTCTGAAAGGCAAAGAATACCTGACTGTTTTTTCAGGAGACACCGGTGAAGCCTTACATACCATCGACTATATCCCTGCCCGCGGCAACGTTGCCGACTGGGGAGACGCAAAAAGTAACCGAAGCGACCGCTTCCTGGCTTGTGTAGCCTATCTTGACGGAGTACACCCAAGTGTTGTCATGTGCCGAGGCTACTACACGCGTACTGTTCTGGCTGCCTTCGACTGGAACGGAAAAGAACTGAAGAACCGATGGGTATTCGACAGCAACCATCCCGGATGTGAGCAGTACGCCGGACAAGGAAACCACAATCTGCGTGTAGGCGATGTGGATGGTG
>OHFB01000428.1_pt1 | contig 21643 bp, 22 predicted proteins | sample 1567461 | NCBI WGS metagenome assembly OHFB01 (sample SAMEA3879566, study PRJEB24766) | human gut metagenome | biome: human-associated habitat; feature: feces | place: USA | collected 1985/1987
AAATGGCTGTGAAGAGAAGAGTAGGTTTTCGCATTGATCCTTCCAGAGAGCCCGGGCGGTGGAAAAGGGCAGGAAACAGGGAACTGAAAATGGTCTCGGAGCCGCGGGGGCGAAGTGCAAGAGTGCTAAGCCTGCGACGGGAGCGCCCGTTACAGCGTCCGGTTGTCGCGTTGCAAAACGCCGCAGCAGTGAGGCTGTCTCTGTGAGGGGACAGTAAACCAAGGTGGTACCACGGAAGTTTTACGCTTTCGTCCTTGTGGGTGTATGCCCGCTGAGGACGGAAGCGTTTTTTATTTTGCTTCCGGTGCAAAAGGGTGCGGATTGTGCCGCACCGCACAAAAACATTTTTGTAAAAGTAGAGAGGGAAAACAAAATGTCTAAGATCACTCGTCGCAATTTTCTGAAAGTTTCCGGCGTGGCCGCTGCTGCCGCTGCCCTGACCGCCTGCGGCGGCTCTTCCTCCACCGCAAGCTCCGCCGCTTCCGGCGCTGCATCCTCTGAGGCTGCCTCCACCGCTGCCAAGCTGGACAAGATCAAGGTCGCTGTTCCCAACGACACCACCAACGAGGCCCGCGCTCTGACCCTGCTGGAGAAGAACGGCTTCTTCAAGCTGAAGGCAGATGCAGGCCTGACCGCCACCAAGAACGACATCGAAGAGAACCCCCTGAACGTCAATGTGGACGAGGTCGAGGCTGCTCAGGTGCCCAACGTCCTGCAGGATGAGGACTACGCTGTCATCAACTCCAACTACGCCATCTCCGCCGGTCTGGACCCCATGACCGACGCTCTGGCCATGGAGGATGGCACCTCTGCCTACGTCAATGTTCTGGTCTGCAAGGAAGGCAATGAGGAGGAGCCCAAGATCAAGGCTCTGGTCGCTGCCCTGCAGAGCCAGCAGGTCAAGGACTTTATGACCGAGAGCTACGGCGGCGCTGTGGTCTCTGTTGTGGAAGACCCCACCGACGGCTATGATTCTTCCATCGATTATGACGCACTGAACGGTGAGACTGTCAGCTGCGCTGCCACCCCCGCCCCCCACTGCGAGATCCTGGAGGTCTGCAAGCAGATCCTGGCCGACAAGGGCATTACGCTGGACATCCAGGAGTACGATGACTATGTGATCCCCAACACCATCGTTGAGGATGGCCAGTGCGACACCAACTACTTCCAGCATCAGCCCTACCTGGACAACTTCAATGAGGAGAAGGGCACCCACCTGGTCTCCGTTGCTGGCATCCACGTTGAGCCCATGGGCATCTACGGCGGCAAGCAGAGCGACCTGAGCCCGATCGAGGGTTAAGCGAACTCCCCCAGTCACCTTGCGGTGACAGCCCCCTCGGGGGAGGGGGCCTTTGCTTGACCGTTCTGTTTCAGGCTCCCTCCATGAGGGAGCTGGCAAATCCGTAAGGATTTGACTGAAGGAGTTTATTCAACAGCAAGGAGCAATTTCTGTGATCGAGATCAAACACCTTTCCAAGACCTTCCAGATGAAGGACGGCGCAGTGAATGCGCTGAAGGACATCAGCCTGACCATCCCGGATGGCTCGATTTACGGCATCATCGGCATGTCTGGCGCGGGTAAATCCACGCTGGTGCGTTGCATCAACCTGCTGGAGCGCCCCACCGAGGGCAGCGTGGTCATTGACGGCGTGGAGATGGAAAAGCTCACGCCTGCCCAGCTGCGCCAGCGCCGCCGGGAGATCACGATGATCTTCCAGCAGTTCAACCTGCTGATGCAGCGCAGCTGCCTGAAGAACATCTGCTTCCCCATGGAGCTGGCAGGTGTGAAGAAAGAGGAAGCCGAAAAGCGCGCCAAGGAGCTGCTGGAAATGGTGGGCCTGCCCGATAAGGCCAACGCCTACCCGGCCCAGCTCTCCGGCGGCCAGAAGCAGCGCATTGCCATTGCCCGCGCACTGGCAACTGACCCCAAGGTCCTGCTCTGCGATGAGGCCACCAGCGCGCTGGACCCCAACACCACCCACTCCATCCTGACCCTGATCAAGGACATCAACCGGAAGCTGGGCATCACGGTGGTGGTCATCACCCATCAGATGAGCGTTGTGGAGGAGATCTGCGATCACGTTGCCATTCTGGACGGCGGCGTTGTGGTGGAACAGGGCGAGGTGAAGGAGATCTTCGCCAACCCCAAGACCGCCGCGGCAAAGCGTCTGGTGGCTCCCAACGGCGGCAGCGCAGCCCGCGACCTGTCCAGCTTTGCGCCGGACGATCATGTGGTGCGTGTGACCTTCAACGGTTCTTCTGCCGCAAAACCGCTGGTGGCAAGCCTTGCCGCCGAAAAGGGCATTCTGGTGTCGGTGCTCAGCGCCGATACCCGCGACCTGAGCGGCCAGTGCTACGGCTCCATGCTGCTCAAGCTGCCCGCTGACCTGGATGAAGCAAAACAGGCTGCTGCCTACATGCGGGCACAGCCCGGCATTACGGTGGAGGAGGTGACCGGAGAATGACCATTGCAGATTATGGCTTTGCCATCTGGGAGACGTTCTATGTGACGGTGCTCTCCACCGCGTTCTCTCTGGTCATCGGCCTGCCGCTGGGTGTGCTGCTGGTGGCCGGTGATAAGGATGGCATTCTGCCCCTGCCCGGCTGGCTGATGCACCTGCTGAATATCATCATCAACATCCTGCGCAGTGTGCCTTTCCTGATCTTGATGATCTGCGTTTTTCCGCTGACCCGTATCATCGTGGGCACCACCGTAGGCACCAAGGCCACCATCGTCCCGCTGGTGGTGGCGGCCTTCCCGTTTGTGGCGCGTCTGGTGGAGACCAGCCTGCGCGAGTTGGATGAGGGTGTGGTGGAAGCCGCCCAGAGCATGGGTGCGACCCCGTTCCAGATCATCACCAAGGTAATGATCCCCGAGTGCCTGCCCGGCCTGATCTCCAGCATGACCACAGCTTTGACCACCATTCTGGGCTACTCGGCCATGTCCGGTGTCATCGGCGGCGGCGGCCTGGGCAAGATCGCCCTTTCCTACGGCTACTACCGCTACCAGACCAACATTATGATCGTCTGCGTCATCCTGCTGGTGCTGCTGGTGCAGGTCTTCCAGACCGCCGGCACCCTGTGGGCCACCCGGAGCGATAAGCGGCTGCGCAAGTAAAAAAAGCTGCCCTTCGGCAGGGAAAAATTTAACGTTTCAATTCCCCGCCGGAGGTCTGTCTTCCGGCGGGGAATTGTGCTATTCCGACCAACCCAGTAAAGGAGTATGTAACAATGAACCGTGATACCATCTGTGTGCAGGGCGGTTATACGCCCGGCAATGGCGAGCCCCGCCAGATCCCCATCATCCAGTCCACCACCTTCAAATATGCCACCAGCGAGGATATGGGCAAGCTGTTCGACCTGGAAGCCGACGGCTACTTCTACTCCCGCCTGCAGAACCCCACCTGTGACCTTGTGGCCAAGAAGATCTGCGAGCTGGAGGGCGGCACCGCCGCCATGCTGACCTCCAGCGGTCAGGCAGCCAACTTCTTTGCCCTGTTCAACCTCTGCGAGGCCGGTGACCATATCGTGGCATCCAGCACCATCTACGGCGGCACCTTCAACCTCATCTCCGTCACCATGAAGAAGATGGGCATTGAGGCCACCTTTGTGGACCCGCTGTGCACCGAGGAGGAGCTGAACGCTGCCTTCCGGCCCAACACCAAGGTGGTGTTCGGCGAGACCATTGCCAACCCCGCCCTGACCGTGCTGGATATCGAGAAGTTTGCCAAGGCTGCTCACGCCCACGGCGTGCCCCTGATCGTGGACAACACCTTCCCCACGCCGGTCAACTGCCGTCCCTTTGAGTGGGGCGCGGATATCGTGACCCACTCCACCACCAAGTATATGGACGGCCACGGCGCAGTGCTGGGCGGTGCCATCGTGGACGGCGGCAAGTTCGACTGGATGGCTCACGCCGAGAAGTTCCCCGGCCTGTGCACCCCGGACGACAGCTACCACGGCATCACTTACGCCGAGCGCTTCGGCAAAGAGGGTGCCTTTATCACCAAGGCAACGGCTCAACTGATGCGGGACTTCGGCTCCATGCAGTCCCCGATGAATGCCTATATGCTGAACCTCGGCCTGGAAAGCCTGCATGTCCGGATGCAGCGCCACTGCGCCAACGGCATGGCCGTGGCAAAGTTCCTCGAAAGCCATCCCAAGGTGGCCTATGTGAATTACTGCGGCCTGGAGTCCAGCCCCTACCACGCACTGGCTGAAAAGTATCTGCCCAATGGCAGCTGCGGCGTGGTCAGCTTTGGTCTGGCCGGCGGCCGCGAAGCCGCCAGCATCTTTATGAAGGAGCTCAAGCTGGCCGCCATTGAGACCCATGTGGCCGATGCCCGCACCTGCTGCCTGAACCCGGCTTCCAGCACCCACCGCCAGATGAACGATGAGCAGCTGAAAGCCGCCGGTGTGCCCGCAGAGCTGGTGCGCATGAGCTGCGGTCTGGAAAGCGCGGAGGATCTGATCGCAGATATCGCACAGGCTTTGGATAAAATTTAACGGTCTCGCCCTCTCAGTCACCTGCGGTGACAGCTCTCCCAAGGGGAGAGCCAATTGCGGCCCATGGTCAGCAGATGCTGAACCTGGGAGATGCGCTGCCTCCCCCTTTGGGGGAGGTGGCATTGCAGAGCAATGACGGAGAGGGTAATCCATCTAAAGGAGTAACCATCTATGCCCCTCATCATCCCGAAAACGCTCCCCGCCTACGATGCCCTGTACGAGGAAAACGTCTTTGTCATGCACCGGGAGCGGGCAGCGTCCCAGCATATCCGCCCGCTGGAGATCCTGATCCTGAACCTGATGCCCACCAAGATCGCCACCGAGACCCAGATCGCCCGGCTGCTGGCCAACACGCCGCTGCAGGTGCACATGACCCTGCTGCAGACGATGAGCCATGAGGCAACGCACGTCTCCGCGGCCCATCTGGAGGCCTTTTATAAGACCTTTGACGAGGTGAAGCATAACCGCTACGACGGCATGATCATCACCGGCGCTCCGGTGGAGACTATGGACTTTGAGCAGGTGGATTACTGGCCGGAGCTGTGCGAGATCATGGATTTCAGCGAGACGAACGTCTATTCCACCCTGCATGTCTGCTGGGGTGCGCAGGCGGGCCTGTACTACCACTACGGCATCCGCAAGGAGCTGCTGCCTGCCAAGATGTTCGGCGTGTTCGAGCACCGGGTCATCCGGCCCTCCAACCCGCTGGTGCGCGGCTTTGATGAGGTGTTCTATGCCCCCCACAGCCGCCACACCGCCATGAGCCGGGAGGATATCGACCACTGCGGCGCGCTGCGCATCCTTGCCGAGAGCGATGAGGCAGGGCCTTTCCTGATGAGCACCGAGAACGGCCGGCAGATCTTTGTCATCGGCCACCCGGAGTACGACAAATACACGCTGGATGCGGAGTATAAGCGGGATGTTGCCAAGGGTCTGCCCATTGCAGTGCCCAAAAACTACTACCCCCACGATGACCCCAGCCAGCCGCCGCTCTTCCGCTGGCGCGCGCACGCCCATCTGCTGTATGAAAACTGGCTGAACTACTACGTCTACCAGAACACCCCCTATGATCTGGGAGAGATGCAGCGCGTGAAGCACTCTGAAGGGTGAACCCGCTCAGCTACCTGCGGCAGTTCCCCCCATGGGGAAGCCAGGTTGACGCACGACTGTTTTTCTGCCTCTCCTATCAGGAGGGGCGGTATTGGAAAGCAATAACAGAGAGGTATTTATGGGAATCGATAGGAATGAATGGGGCTTCCGGGTGGGACATCTGCCCCACGGGGAGCGCAATAAGATCAGTGATGTGCCGGGCGTGACGGTGGGCCATTGTACACTGGCAGATGGCGATATCCAGACCGGTGTGACCGCGCTGCTGCCTCACCCCGGGGATGTGTTCCATGATAAGGTGCTGGCGGCCTGCCATGTCATCAACGGCTTTGGCAAGACCACGGGCCTTGTCCAGATCGATGAGCTGGGTACGCTGGAGACCCCCATCCTGTTTACCAACACCCTGAGTGTGGGCACTGTGGAGACGGCGCTGGTCAAATATATGCTGGAGCGCAACCCCGATATCTGCGAGACCACCGGCAGTGTGAACCCGGTCGTCTGCGAGTGCAACGACAGCGGCCTGAACGATATCCGGGGCCTGCATGTCACCGAGGCGCATGTGGCTGCCGCTCTGGCAGACTGCAAAGCCGATTTCGCCGAGGGTGCAGTGGGTGCCGGACGCGGAATGCGCTGCCACGGGCTGAAAGGCGGCATCGGTTCTGCCTCCCGGCTGGTGGAGCTGGACGGTAAGTCCTACACCATCGGGGCAATGGTGCTCTCCAATCACGCCACCTTCGATGACCTCATCGTGGCGGGCACGCCCATCCACGAGCTGCTGGAGGCCCGCATCCCGCCCCATGAGGACAAGGGCTCCATCATCACGGTGCTGGCAACAGATATCCCCCTGAGCGAGCGCCAGCTGCGGCGGCTCTGCCACCGGGCGCTGGTGGGGCTTTCCCGCACCGGCAGTGCCTGCGGCAACGGTTCGGGTGAGATCGTTCTGGCCTTTACCACGGCCAACCGGATGCCGCATTACTCGGAAAAGGCCCTCCTGCCCATGGAGATGCTCCACGATGATGCCATTAACCCGCTGTTCCGGGCGGTGGCCGAGTGTGTGGAGGAAAGCGTCCTGAGCAGCCTGCTCCACGCCGAGACCGTCACCGGCTACCATGGCCGGACGGTGCAGTGCCTTTCCGACCTGTTGAAAAAATAATGTAAAAAACAAGCCTTTCCGTGTGGTGCACCTCACAGTACGACACCAACGGAAAGGCTTGTTTTTTTATCGCTTTATCTCTGCACCAGCGTGATGAATGCCTTCATCTGGGGGGTGAGCCATTTATCCCTATGGTAGAACAGCTGCCGCCGCATCTCCACGCGGCAGGCGGGGACATTCAGGCGGGACAGCGTTCCGGCGGCGAGGGCATTCTGCACGATGTACTCGGGCAGGAAGGAAAGCCCCATGCCGTGCTCGACCATCTGACAGAGCAGGGAAGCACTGCCCAGTTCGAGAAAGGGCTTGATGGCCAGCCCCTGCGCCGCCATGCACTGGTCGAGGGCATCGCGGTAGCTCATGCCCCGCTCGGTCAGCAGAAACTCCTGCCCGGCCAGTTCCTGAAGCGTGACCTCCGCCTGCCCGGCCAATGGGTGCCCGGCAGGGGCCACCACGCAGATTGGCTCCGGCTCATCCACGGCCAGCACGAAGCTGGGCTGCAGCAGCGGCTTGTCCAGCGTGTAAGCCAGGTCAATCTGATTGGAGCCCAGCATCTGGAGCATTTCATCGTCGGTGGCGGTGCGGAGTACCAGCTCTACCTGTGGGCAGAGGGCGTGATACCGCTGCAGCAGGTCGGGCAGAAAGGTGCTGCAGACCGAATCCGCCAGTGCCACCCGCAGGGTGCCGCTGACCTGCCGGGCAGGCTGCAGGGCCGCTTTGGCCTGCTCGGCTGTGGCCAGCAGGGAGCGGGCATAGGTCAGAAAGGTCTGCCCGGCATCGGTCAGGCGGACCGTTTTGCCCACCCGGTCGAAGAGCGGCGTTTCCAATTCGGCTTCCAGCTGGGCCACCTGTGCGGAGACTGCCGACTGGGAATACCCCAGCTCCCGTGCCGCACGGGAAAAGCTGTGCAGCTCCGCAATATGCAAAAAGGTGTTGATGGTACGCAGTTCCACGGCGGCACCTCTCAGCGGCGGGTGATGCCGGTCACGGTCAGAACAGCACCATCTACGACAAAATGGACTTCCAATCCCGAAAATTCCATTCCGTATACCCGCTCCGGGTCGTGCTGGTAGGAGGGGCGGGGGTCGTTTTCCAGCACGCCCCGCAGGCCGTCCCGCTCGGCGGCGGGTACGGTCTCCCACAGCTCCGGCGGGCATTCGACCTGCAGCCTGTGCGTCTGGGTCTGTGCCGTGAAGCCTGCCGCCGCGTCCGGGTGACAGTCGGCGTAGGGGATGTAGGGCTTGATGTCGTAGATGGGGGTGCCGTCCATCAGGTCTGCGCCCCGCACGATGAGCACCGGGCCCACCTCGGGGCGGTGCTCGATGGCCTCCAGCCTGACGCTGGAAAGGCCCAGCGGATTGGGCCGGAAGGGGGAGCGGGTGGCAAACACGCCCATCCGGGTGTTGCCGCCCAGGCGCGGGGGCCGGACGGTGGGAGACCAGCTCTCCCGCACCGCGCCGGAGAACTGCCACACCAGCCAGATGTGGCTGAAATCCTCCAGTCCGCGCAGGGCATCGGCGTTGCGGTATTCCGGGGTGAAGATGATCTCGCCCCGCAGGCCGTCCACCAGCCCGCTCTGTCGGGGGATGCCGAACTTGGTGGGGAAGGCGGTGTGGATGTGTGCGATGACCTTCAGGGTCATGGTTTCGTTGCTCATATTATAAACCTCTGCAGAAGCCCACGGCTCTGCCCTCGATCTGGATCTCGTTCAACTGTGGCCCGGCATAGATCATGGGCGGACAGACGGCGGCGTTGTCGGCCAGAAGCATAACGGTGTCGCCCTGCCGGTGAAAATGCTTTAATGTGGCCTCATCGCCGATCCGCACGGCGGCGATCTCGCCCTGCTCCACCTCAGGCTGGCAGCGGATGCAGACGATGTCGCCATCGCAGATGGTGGGGGCCATGCTGCTGCCGTGGCAGGTCAGGGCAAAGTCGGCGTGCCATGCGGCAGGAACGCCGATGTAGCATTCGATGTTCTGTTCGGCGGTGATGGGGGAACCGCAGGCAATGCTGCCCACCAGCGGCACCCGCACCATTTCGGGCAGGGGCTCAAACCCCGGCGGGACAAACGCAGTGTTTTCCAGCCCCATCAGCCATGCGGGGGTGGTCTCCAATGCAGCGGCAAACTCCTCCACCTTGGACTGCGGGATGTCGTTGACCCCTTTTTCCAGCTTGGTGATGGAGGATTTGGAGCGGTAGCCCATCCGCTGGGCAAGCTCTTCCTGAGAGAGCCCCAGCTCGAGCCGACGCTGTAAGATACGGCGGGAAAGTTCTGACATGGCAGAGACCTCGCTTTTCCTGAAAAAGAATGTTCTGCCGTGAGTATATCAGAAAAGTTCTTAAAAATCAACGATTTTCGCGCGATTTTGGTAAAATAGTTGACAAAAAATCAACATCGAACTATAATACAACCAAAGATTGTGAAACGACACGCAGAGATCCAGATGAAAGGAGAACCTTTGATGACAAATACCACACAGATCCGCGCCTACATTGAAAGCCAGGGCCTGAAACTGGGCCATGTGGCACGGGTGCTGGGCATCAGCAGCAGCGCCCTGCATCAGAAGCTGAATGACGAGAGCGATTTCAAAGTCAGCGAAGCCGACCGTCTTTCTGCCATGCTGGGGCTGACCATGGAGCAGCGGGATGCCTGCTTCTTTGGCCCGGGCACCCGGATGTGCCAAAGAAAGGGGGCGGCGTGATGACCGCTGAACAGCGCAGAAAGACCCGGGAAGCCCTGCAGAACTACGGTACCCGCCAGTGGGCCCGCAGCCCGGCCAATTGGGGCTGGGCCCGGGCCATCCAGCAGACGCAGGAGTATTACCGCACCGCCGACCCCATCCGTGCAGGCCTGCTCCAGCTGCGCTACCTGGAGCGCCGCAAAGAGGAGGATGTGCTGGAGCGGCTCTGCATCGGGCGCACCACCTACCAGAAAGCCCAGCTCGATCTGCTGAGCACCGTAGCCGTTTTTGCCGCCCGCTACGGTGCCCTGTGACGCAAAATGCCCCCGGACAGCCATCCGGGGGCATTGCAGTCAGTGCGTTTTCTTTTCCGGAGTATCGCAGTGCTGGTGGCAGGAGGCGCAGTTGCCGCCGCAGCCTTCGCCTTTCCAGCCGCCCTGCTTGGAGATCCAGACCACTGCCAGGGCAAACAGCCCTGCTAGCACCAGAATGGTAATGATCCCACGAAGTGTCAGCATTGAAAAAACCTCTCTTTTTGCGCTGGAATGCGCAATTTCAGTATACACCATTTTGCGCAAAAGAGCAACTGCCTCGCAGTGGGAAAAAATTGCGAAAAAATCAAAATTAGGGCTTGCCAATCCACTTCGGTTGTGGTATAATTCTCTTGTTCCGATTCGGAGGATTAGCTCAGCTGGTTAGAGCACCTGCATCACACGCAGGGGGTCTGGGGTTCGAGTCCCTAATTCTCCACCATACAGTTCGTACCCGAACCCGATTCTTTGTGAAAAAGGGTTCGGGTATTTTTATTTTGTACAGCAATTTGCAGGAAGAGGAAATTCTCCATGATACAAAAACATGATCTTCCCATTCTTGAATACGATTTTGATTCGATTGAGGTCATCAGGCCCAATCACGGCGCAGAGCAGCTAGTCCTTCCGGAAAAATGTGTGTTTGGTTTTCTGGGCGATGTGATTGATGATTACGCATTTGAAATGGATGCAGTCATTGCCGAACACTTTGAAACCATTACAAAAAGTTATCCTGTTTATATCGTCCAGCAAAATGGGCTGGAATTTTGCCTGTGTCAGGCACCGCTGGGAGCTGCTGCGGCTGCACAGCTTCTGGATTTTTTGATCTCCTGCGGATGCAAAAAAATTATTTCAGCCGGTTCCTGCGGAGTGCTGACCGATTTGGACGAAAACAAATTCTTGATTCCAATCAGGGCGATGCGCGATGAAGGCACTTCGTATCATTATCTTCCAGCCGCTCGGTTTGTTGATTTGGAGCCTTCCGCAATAAAAGCCATTGAGCAGACTTTTTGTGCGTTGAATATTCCGTTTCAAAAATGTATCACATGGACAACGGATGGTTTTTTCCGAGAAACACGAGATATGGTAGAATATCGCAAATCCGAGGGCTGTACCACAGTTGAAATGGAGTGTGCTGCACTGGCCGCCTGTGCCCAGAAGCGTGGTGCAGTCTTTGGCCAAATTCTCTACACTGCCGATTCCCTTGCGAATGTTTATGCCCATGATGAGAGAGATTGGGGAAAGGGCTCTTTGCGGATAGCGCTGGAGCTTTGCATCAATGTTCTTATCACCATGTGACGATTCACCACCATACAGTTCGTACCCGAACCCGATTCTTTACGAAAAAGGGTTCGGGTACTTTTTGTTTATTGAAGTTTACCGCAGCAACCGAACGGTAAATGAGCAAAGGCAGGGTATCACCATGATGGTGGTACCCTGCCTTTTGATTGTTATAGCAAGTTCAAGATTGAGCATCCCAAAATTTGTGTTGTGCTACAAAATTTATCTACAATTAATTGACATTTTGGGCCGTTGTGGTAAAATAAAATGGGAGGAAGTTCTTGGATTCTAAACACAAAGTGAATTCACTTGTATCAAGAACAAAAGCTTTTGTAAACCTTGAGGCCAGCAATATGAAGAAATCTCGATACAATTATATTTGTTCATTTGAGAATCAATATGCGATTTTTAACACTTTTACAACAAGTGTTGCTCTTTTATCTGAGCAGGAATATAATCGCTATTTGAGCTGTACTTTTACGATCGATGAAATATTTGAATTTCATAAACTTGGAATTTTAATTGATGATGCTGTTGATGAATTTGCAATTATGGAATTTGATCGTTCTTATTTTGCAGTGACAAATCCTCCACGATATCGCATTTTGACTACAACGGCGTGCAATGCGCATTGTCCGTATTGTTATGAACACGGTGTCGCTCCAACTTCTATGACTTTTCCGATTGCAGATAAAATTGTTCAGTTTATAGAAAAGCGTTCTAAAATATCTGAGGCTATTCAAATTGAATGGTTTGGAGGAGAGCCTTTGGTTAATGTTGCAGTCATCGACTATATAACACAAAAACTAAAAGGAGACGGTTATAATTTTCATAGTTCCATGGTTTCAAACGGTCTATTATTTACGCCCGAATTAATATCTCGTTGTGTAAATGAATGGAATCTTGAAAAAATACAAATAACAATTGATGGCAGTGAAAAGGTGTATGAATCGATAAAAGGAGTCCCTAGTGGAAGCTTTTTCAATTTGCTATCAATCATTGAATTGCTAACTCGTTCCGTTTTCGTCTCAGTTCGAATGAACGTTGGCGCTACCACAAAGGATTTTGAAGTATTGATTGATCAATTGTCTAGGCGATTCAATGGCAACAAAAACATCTTTTTTTATTTCTATCCACTTTTTGAAAATAAGCGTGAGTACTCTGCAAATATTTTTAATAAAATTATTTTTCTGAATAATAAACTTATTCAGTCTGGGGTGGCAACTGGCCAATCAATTTATAATGTTCGCTATAAACACACTCGTTGCTTTGCGACAAATTACAGGTGTTTTACAATAGCGCCAGATGGAAAACTTTACAATTGTTCACACATAATGAATCAAAATGGCTTGATTGGTTCGGTTGAAAGTTTCAGCGAGTACAATTCAAATCGCCTAAAATTTGTTCGTCAAGACATCAGTGATGACTGTAAATCATGTATTCTGTTTCCCTTATGTAAAGGCGGTTGTCGAGCGGCCGAGCTAAAAGAAGCCCCACTTAATCAGTGCATGATATACAAGAGTTGCTTCGATGTTTTTGTGAAAGAATATATTCAGTATCATACATAGGAGGTTATATTATGAAGATTGTTTATCGTGGAAATGAAAATCAGCTTGCAAAAGAGCAGGATGCATTGACGATTGAGTCTTTGAACTTGCAGGCAATCAGTTGCGATGGCGAATGTTGGGATTGCGATAATTGTGGAGGAAGTGCTACCCACTAAATGACCTCATTGTGAAATCAAGTCATTTAGTGAGTAGCAGGGTTTGGGGCAGGCACGCCCCACCATACAGTTCGTACCCGAACCCGATTCTTTACGAAAAAGGGTTCGGGTACGTTTTTGTTTATTGAAGTTTACCGCAGCAACCGAACGGTAAACAAGCAAAGGCAGGGTATCACCATGATGGTGGTACCCTGCCTTTTGATATTATCGTATCCTCGGTTTCGTTCAACAGATCGAAAGTTATACTGGGTTTTCCGAGCGTTCGAGGTTCTTATGAACCATCAGTCCTTCTTCTCTGCGGTGCGGGCAAAGAAGTTGGCAAGGAGGGCACCGGAAATGTTATGCCACACAGAGAACACAGCACCGGGGATGGTTGCCAGCGGATACTGTGCAAAATGGGCAGCGGCCAGAGAAGTGGCCAGACCGGAGTTCTGCATACCGACCTCGATGGAAATTGCACGGCACTTGGTGGAGTCCAGCTTCAGCAGCTTGCCCACGCCAAAGCCGGTGAGGTAGCCCAGCAGGTTGTGCAGGATGACCACGGCCAGGATCAGCAGGCCGCTGGTCATGATCTTAGCGGAGTTTGCGGACACAACGGCGCAGATGATGAGCACGATGGCAGTGGTGGAGATCAGCGGCAGCACACGGACGGCATTCTGGGTGAAGGCGTGGAAGAAGTGATTGACCACAAAGCCCAGTGCGATGGGAACCAGCACCACCTTGACGATGGACAGGAACATATTCACGGGGTTCACCTCCACGCGCTGACCGGCATACAGCAGAGTGAGCAGCGGGGTGAGGAACGGAGCCAGCACGGTGGAAACAGCAGTCATGCCAACGGACAGTGCAACATCGCCCTTGGACAGATAAGTCATCACGTTAGAGGAGGTGCCGCCGGGGCAGGTGCCCACAAGGATGACACCGATGGCCAGTTCAGTGGGCAGATGGAACACCTGCGTCAGCGCCCATGCAAGGAAGGGCATCAGCGTGAACTGTGCAATGCAGCCGATGATCACGTCCTTCGGGCGGCTGAACACCACCTTGAAATCCTCCGGCTTCAGGGTGAGGCCCATGCCGAACATAACGATGCCCAGCAGGGTGTTGACCCATGCGGTCTTTACCACGCTGAATGTGCCGGGGAAGAACAGGGCCAGTGCCGCTACCACGATGACGATGGCAGCCATATACTTGCCTACAAAATCGCTTACTTTTTCCAGTGTTTTCATGTTAAACTCTCCTTTTCCAGGTCCTGATTTTTGCGGATGCAAAGGCAATGAAACATCCGGAAAATGGCTTTCCCGCAAACAAAAACGCCTTTGTCCCTTACGGTTCGTAAGAGACAAAGGCGTAAATCCTCTGCGGTACCACTCTTATTGCCGGTGCGAAGCCCGGCCCCTCAGTGCGCATCCAACAATGCGCGGCCCGTGATAACGGGGGCCTGCCGTTCCCGCTTACTGGGGCGCAGATGCCGCCCATTCAGCCGGAAAGCTCGGAGAGGATCTTCCCACGGACACCCTGCACTGCCTTGCACCATCCGGCAGCTCTCTGCAGCATTCTTTCCGGGTACTCTTTCTCGTCATAGCCGAATATTTCACTGCCCCGGAGTATACTCCCCTGCAAGGGGAAAGTCAAGTGACACGGCCCGTCGGATTTTTCATCTGGTTTGCATCCGGAGTGAAAGCATTTCAGACAAGGGCAGTGCCGGGGTCTGCGGCAGACGATGCGGAGGCAAAGCAGAATGAGCAACCTTATCCGCACAGCGAACAAGTGATATACCAGAAAACTCGATCTTACGACCGATTTCGCAACTTTTTCCGCCAAAAAGTGGTTAAGCTGCGGCAAAGATTTTTCTTTTATGCTTTCGACTTTCTGTGGAACATTCTTTCATCTGTTGCTGCGTGAAGTTGATTTTTTAAATTTTCTACGATATTCCGTAAAAATATTCATTTCCATTTTCCGGTTCGTATTTTTACTGCACTACCGGTTTCACCGGACATGCAAAACACGCCGCCAAATTTTGAAATTTTGGCTGTTTATTTTGAAGCCAAGAGATGGTATATAAATTTTGTCAGAACATTTTGTAGGCAGCGAACCTGCATTCACGCAGCCGTTTCAAAGCGGCGTGACAATTTTGATAGAGAGGTGATTGGTGTGTTTTGGTATCATTGTGTTATGGAACGACTTTATCATCCCGCGTGTGGTGCGTATACATCCTTTGGCATCGCCGCGCATTCTACATCTCACGGACGACACCGAAAACTGCGGTTCATCTCAGATGTCTCCGTTGACCCGGTGCGGGTCCTTCGCCTGGCCGCGCGCTGTACCGCGTGCCAGCTCGATCCGTCTCAGCTGATGGATGTGGTGGAGGATCTGCTGGCGGAATAAGGCTGCTTTTTGCGGGAGGAGTTTTTTCTGTCACAATTCTATGGTATACTGGTAGAAAAAACGCCGGAGGATACCACCATGGCAGAAACGAACCAGACCCAGCGGGAGGAAGAGCTGGCCCGCCGTGAGGCACTGCTTGCCCAGCGGGAGGCCCAGCTGGAAAAGGAGCAGGCAGAACTTGCCGCCGCCAAAGCCCAGAGCGCTGAGAGAAAAAAGACCCTGCTGGACAACAACGACCCGAATTTTGTCAACCCCAAGGAAAAGCTCTACGATAAATTCCCCCTCACGGTCCACCAGATGGACATCATCATTGGGGTGCTGTTTGCCCTCATTCTTCTGTTTCTGGTGCTGGGCATGACGCACACCAGCTTTTTCGGGCTGTTCGGCGGCTGAACCCTGCCCGCCCCACCCGCACAGGAACCAATAAACGCACGAAAGCCCCGGCCGGAGCCGGGGCTTTCTGTTTGCTGCAAATGCCTGTTACAGCAGGACGTATTTCAGGATGAACAGAACGGTCAGCACATACATCAGGGGGCTGATCTTCTTCTCCTTGGCCTTGCCGGTGATGACATTCAGCAGGGTCCAGGAGATGACACCGATGGCGATGCCCTCAGAGATGCTGTATGCAGTGGGCATTGCCAGAATGGTCAGGAATGCGGGGATGCCCTCAGCAGGATCGTCGAACTCGATCTTCAGGGCAGAACCCATCATGTAGAAGCCAACGATGATCAGGGCCGGAGCGGTCGCAAAGCTGGGGATGGTCAGGAACAGGGGGCTGAACACCACGGCCAGCAGGAACAGCACACCGGTGGTCATGGAGGTCAGGCCGGTGCGGCCGCCCTCGGTCACGCCGGAAGCGCTCTCGACGAAGGTGGTGGTGGTGGAGGTGCCCAGCACGGCACCGGCGCAGGTGGCAATGGAGTCAGCCATCAGCGCGCCCTTGATGTTGGGCAGCTTGCCCTCCTCATCCAGCATGTCGGCCTTGGAAGCAACACCGATCAGGGTGCCCAGGGTGTCGAACAGGTCAACGAAGAGGAAGGAGAACATAACGGCGAAGAAGTTCAGGATGCCCACGCCAGAGAAATCGGTCTTGAACACCTGACCAAAGGTCTTGCCCAGAGCAGAGAAATCGAAGCTGATGAAACTGGTGGGGATGACGCTGTACATGCCGGCATCGGGGTTGGGGATGTAGATGCCGGTCAGCTCGCAGAGGATGCCCAGCACCCAGGTGATGAGGATGCCGTACAGGATGCCGCCCTTGACCTTTTTGACCAGCAGGATAGCGGTGATGAGCACGCCCACCAGCGCGAGGATCGCACCCACGCCGATGCTGTGGAAGGTCTCGCCCTTGAAGTGCTGATAGGTGACGAGGGTAGAATCGCTGTTCACGATCAGCTTTGCGTTCTGCAGGCCGACGAATGCAACGAACAGACCGATGCCCACGCTGACAGCGCTCTTCAGGGTCATGGGGATGGCGTTGAAGATGGCCTCACGCACATTGGTCAGGCTCAGCACAATGAAGATGACGCCCTCCACAAAAACGGCCATCAGAGCCAGCTGCCAGCTGTAACCCATGGTCAGGACGACCGTGTAGGAGAAGTAGGCGTTCAGGCCCATGCCGGGAGCCAGAGCGAACGGATAGTTGGCCAGCAGAGCCATCAGGGCAGTGCCAACGAACGATGCCAGCGAGGTGGCGATCAGGACCGCATTGGCATCCATGCCCGAAGCGGACAGGATGCTGGGGTTGACCGCAAGGATGTAGGCCATCGTCATAAAGGTGGTGACACCCGCCATGAGTTCGGTCTTGACATCGGTGTGGTTTTCTTTCAGGTGAAAGATCTTTTCTAACATGAAAGTTCCTCCTGTGTTATAGTAAAAACAAAAACCGCCGCGTGGGAACCGGCGGAAAGAACAACTCCCATTGTAGCAGAACTGTTCCCACCTGTCCATGGTCGAAACACAGAAAATTCACGAAAAGTTCAAACTTTCTTGTATGGGTATGACTTATCCGAGGACTTTTTGGCGTTTTATGGAAATTTTTCTTTCCGGTTATGGAGTTTGTGCCGCTCCGTATATCCTCATAGTCTGTATTTGCGATAAAATCCACCTCCTATTCACAAGAAAGCGCCCCCGCTCACTGCGATCTTGCAGTGAACGGGGGCGCTGTGCTTTTTCATAGAAAAGAGCGGATTTTGCAAGAAAAAATCTCCGTAGGCCCGGAAGGCTTACACCTGATGCTCTGCGATCCACTGGCCCATCTGCTGGGCGATGACCTTGATCGAGCCATCCTCAAAGGGAACCTTCAGTCCGGCGGTCTGCATCAGCTCCGTATAGCTGGCCAGACCGGCACGGCGCACCAGCTTGAGGTAGCGCTCCCAGGCATCCTTGTGGTCCTTGAGGCTCAGCAGGAAGAACTGCAGCGCGGCCATGGTGGACAGGCAGTAATCAATATAGTAGAAGGGGCACTCATAGATGTGGAGCTGGCGCTGCCAGCCGGCACCGCGGCCATAGAAGGGCAGGTTGTCGAAATCGATCCAGGGGCGGTACTTGTGCTCCAGTTCCAGCCAGACGGCGTTGCGCTCGTCCGGGGTGAGGTCGGGGTTCTGGTACATCCTGTGCTGGAACTCGTCCACAATGCAGCCATAGGCCAGGAAGAGGAAGCTGTCCTCGGCGTGGAGCAGGGCGTATTTCTCAGTGTCCTTGCCAAAGAGCAGATGGTGCCAGGGAGCCGTCAGGAACTCCATGGCCATGGAGTGGATCTCGGCGCTCTCCATGCCGGGGCACTCGAGGTCTGCGGGGACCTTGGGGTCACGCTCGGCCACATAGCCCTCAAAGGCGTGGCCGCACTCGTGGGTCAGCACGTCCACGTCGGCAGAGGTGTTGTTCCAGTTGGCAAAGATAAAGGGGGCCTTGTAGGTGGGCAGACTGGTCATATAGCCGCCGGACATTTTGCCGGGGCGGCTCTCCACGTCGAACAGCTCATTGTCCTGCATGAAGTCAATGAATTCTGCGGTCTCGGGGCTCAGCTCGTGGTACATGGTGCGGGCGGCGGCCATCCGGGCATCGTAGCCGGAGATGGGAGAGGGGTTACCGTCCTGAAACGCCACAGGCAGGTCGGAGAAAGTCAGGTGGGAGATGCCGGTGCGCTTGCAGCGCAGCTCGATCACCTTTTTCAGCTCGGGCACCACATCGTTGGCCACCTGGTCGCGGAACTTCCGGATCTCGGCAGGGCCGTAACCGATGCGGTTCATCCGTACATAGGAAAGCTCGCTGTAATCGTGGTAGCCCAGGATCTGTGCCTGTGCGTTCAGGTTCTTGACGATCTTGGTGTACAGGCCGTCCAGCTCGTCACGGTGGGCATCGAAATACGCGGCCTCGGCCTCGTAGGCAGCGCGGCGGACGGCAGGGTCCAGATTCTCCTTATAGGGGCCCAGCTGGGGAATGGTCAGCTGCTTGCCGTCAAACTCGACCAGTGCGCCGCCGTACACCTGCTGGTACTGGCTGACAAGGGCGTTGTACTCCTTCTGCAGCTCCACGGTGCGGTCATCCATGCCCAGCACGGCATTCTTCATGCCAGCCACGCAGGTGGTGCCAAAGGCTTCGGTCAGCGCGTCCACATGGGCGTTGGCCAGAAATGCCCGGCTGATCTCCACCCGTGCGTTCTCCACGGCGGGACCGTTGGCATCAAAGAAGTCCTGCTCGGCCTTCCAATAAGCGTCACGGGTGTCGCAGGTGTAGTGGATGCTTGCCAGCTGTGCGGCGGTGCTGTAATCGGCAAAGGCGCGGCTCTGCTCGTAGTAAACATTCACCAGCTCCTCGCCGCTGGCGGCCCCGGCGGCCTTGGCGGCCAGTGCCTTGCACTGGCCCAGCAGGGCATCAATGTCCGGGCGGGTATAACTCATTTCGCTGAATTTCATGGGATCCATCCTTTCGTTCCTTCTTGTCTGAGTGCTGAACCCATATTAACACGTTTGGGGAAAAAGGGCAATGGAAAAGAGGAACTGCGCCTGTGGAGGAAAGTGTGTCAGAATTGTAAAAGATAAAATATTTTAGCTATTATTCTTGACTTATCCAACGATTCAGATATAATGGTCGTGTTCGCAAGAAGCCTCAAACTTTTTAGATAATAAAAATACAAACCAATCAAAGGAGAATATTACCATGACGTTTGAAGAAATGAAGAAGATCGTTGTTGACACCCTGAACTGCGAGGAGGACAAGGTGACCATGGAGGCCAGCCTGACCGAGGATCTGGAGGCCGACAGCCTGGATGCCGTGGAGCTGAACATGGCGCTGGAGGATGCCTGCGGTGTGTCCATCCCGGACGAGGAGCTGGCAAAGCTCAAGACCGTGGGTGACATCTACAACTACATCACCGCACATATCTGAGGAAACATGCGATGAATGATATCCGAGATCTGCTCCCCAACCGGATGCGGGAGCGCACTTTCCAGCTGAAAGCCAAGCGGGATGCCGGAGCTGTCTGGCACGAGCCGCAGTTTGTGGAGTGCAAGCAGTGCGGCCGCCGCGCTGCCCGCACCCTGTGGGGCAAAAGCCTGTATGTCTGCCCCAACTGCGGCTATCACATGCCCATTGGCGGGTATTACCGGCTCAGTTTGGTGCTGGATCACGGCAGCTTCCGGGAACTGGACGCTGACCTTGATCCGCAGGATGTGCTGAACTTCCCCGGATACGGGGAAAAACTTGCCGCCGCCCAGAACAAGACCGGCCTGCACGAGGCTGCTGTCACCGCCGTCGGCCGCATTGGCGGCGTGGCCTGCGTGGCAGCCGTGTTGGACAGCCGGTTCTTTATGGGCAGCATGAGCACGGCTGTGGGCGAGAAGATCACCCGCGCCGTGGAGTACGCCACTGCCAAGCGCCTGCCTCTGGTCATCTTTTCGGCCAGCGGCGGCGCGCGGATGCAGGAGGGCATTTTCAGCCTGATGCAGATGGCCAAAACCAGCGCCGCCATCCAGCGCTTTTCGGCAAAGGGCGGGCTGTACGTCAGCGTGCTGACCCACCCCACCACCGGCGGCGTGACCGCCAGCTTTGCAAGCCTGGGCGATATCATGCTGGCCGAACCGGGGGCACTCATCGGCTTTGCCGGCCCCCGTGTCATTGAGCAGACCATCGGTGAAAAACTGCCTGCCGGGTTCCAGCGCAGCGAATTCCAGATGGAACACGGCTTTGTGGATCAGGTGGTGCCCCGCAGTCAGCTGCGGGATACGCTGATCCAGGTCCTGCAGCTTCATGCCGGAGGGAAACACGAATGATAAAAGATATTTTGGAACAGCTGGCCCCGCTGGACGCACAGATCGCCGCGCTGAAGGGCAGCGGCAGTGACATGGAGGCCATCACCGCCCATGCGTCCGAACTGGCAGAGCTGGCGGTGGAAGAGGACGAGATCCTGCGCTCCTGCGGCCCGCTGACTGCCGAGGACCGGGTCTTTCTGGCCCGTCACCCGGAGCGTCCGCACATCGACGAGACGATCTCTGCCCTGTTCACGGATTTCTTTGAGCAGCGCGGCGACCGGCAGTGCAAGGAGGATGCGGCCATTCTGGGCGGCGTGGCCCGTTTCCACGGGATGCCGGTGACGGTCATCGGCCACCGCAAGGGCTCCACGCTGGAAGAAAATCTGGCCTGCAACTTTGGAATGCCGGGGCCGGAGGGTTACCGCAAGGCTCTGCGCCTGATGAAGCAGGCTGAAAAATTCGGCCGTCCCATCATCACCTTTATCGACACGCCGGGCGCTTACCCCGGCAAGGATGCCGAGGAGCGGGGGCAGGGCGAGGCCATTGCCCGGAATCTGATGGAGATGAGCGGCCTGACGGTGCCGGTCATCGCCGTGGTCACCGGCGAGGGCTCCTCCGGCGGCGCGCTGGCACTGGGTGTGGCCAACCACATCCTCATGCTGGAAAACGCGGTCTACTCCGTGCTGAGCCCCGAGGGCTTTGCCAGCATCCTGTGGAAGGACTCCTCCCGCAGCGGCGAGGCCTGTGAGATGATGAAGCTGACGGCGCAGGATCTGTACCGCGGCGGCATCGTGGAAGAAGTGATCCCGGAGCCGGTGGGCGGTGCCCAGCGCTGCCACGCGGCCCTGTTTGAGCGCATGGATGCCGCTCTGCGCGCCCACCTGAAAGAATTGTGCCGCATGAGCGACCGGCAGCTGGCCGATCAGCGCTATAAAAAGTACCGCCAGATCGGAGAAACGAGGAACGCATGAATGGTTTACAGCTGATCGCCACCGGCGGGGCACTTCCCGGACGGACGATCACCAATGACGCGCTGAGCCGCATGGTGGATACCAGTGACGCATGGATCACCAGCCGCACCGGCATCCGCACCCGGCACTGGTGCACCGAGGATGAATCTGCCGCCACGCTGGCCATTGCGGCCGCGCGGCAGGCCCTTGACCGCAGCGGCCTTGCCCCGGCGGACATTGCCTGTTGTGTCTGCGCGACCCTTTCTGCCCCGGATGCCACCCCCAGCGTGGCCTGTCAGG
>OHFB01000482.1_pt1 | contig 20140 bp, 20 predicted proteins | sample 1567461 | NCBI WGS metagenome assembly OHFB01 (sample SAMEA3879566, study PRJEB24766) | human gut metagenome | biome: human-associated habitat; feature: feces | place: USA | collected 1985/1987
CTGCAATCACCTCAAAGATGAACAAGGCGAAGCTGCCTACGCATATTGAACTGAATGCCCGCCGCTACGATATGGATAAAGATTCCGTAGTGCTGCTGGAACAGCTGCGCACCATCGATAAAAAGAGGCTGAAAGATAAGGTATGCCATCTGGACGGAGACATTATGCGGAGAGTGAACCGGGCACTGAAAGTCAGCCTGGAGCTGGATACATAGCCCGATGCATAGTGTATCCGAAAATAGGATAAAATACGAAAGGATGAAATAAAATATGGACATGAGTGGGCCTGTGGCCATTTTTCTCTTTTTCCTGCTGTTGCTGGTGGATATGTTTTTCTATGGATTTGATGCCGCCATCGACAATCTGAATGAAAAGGAGATCCTACATAAAGCAGAGGAAGAAAAGGATCGCCGGTCCATGCGGCTGAGTGAAATGATCAGCCGTCCGGGGATCTATATCAATACGGTACAGCTGGTTATTACGCTGATCAATATTTTAATGGGAGCTTTTTATCTGAATATCTGGCTGCAGACCATTGACAAGGGACTTCATGTGATCAATGTGGGAGGCATGTCTCTGGAGAATGTGCCTACGGGAGTGCTTTCAGGGATTGCCACGGTATTGTCTTTTATTGCCATGATCTATATCCTGTTGACTTTCGGTGTGCTGATTCCCCGGAAAATGGCATCCAGACAGCCGGAGAAGTGGGCGTATGCCTGTATTGACCCGATTTATATTATCACCAGACTGCTGGCACCCCTGACGGGGCTGGTGAATCTGACAGCCAAGGGAATCCTGTTCCTCTTCGGTGTCCGCAACAATACGGATGAAAATGATGTGACCGAGGAAGAGATCATCAATATGGTGCAGGAAGGTCATGAGCAGGGTGTCATTCAGGCCAGTGAGGCGGAGATGATCTCCAACATTTTCGAATACGGAGACAAGGAAGCCCAGGATATCATGACACATCGTGGAAGTATCGTGGCCATTGATGGTGAAACGAAACTGAAAGATGCCATTGCTTCCATGCTGGAAGGCAAGAACAGCCGTTATCCGGTATATGAAGAGAACATTGATCATATCATCGGTATCCTGCATCTGAAGGATGCCATGCGGTTCCATATCAGTGATGACAAGCTGGACCTGCCTATCGCAAAACTGGACGGGCTGCTCAGAGAGCCTTATTTTGTGCCGCAGACGAAAAATATCGATGAACTGTTCAAGGAAATGCAGTCCCAGAAGCTGCAGATGGCCATTGTGGTAGACGAATACGGACAGACCGACGGACTGATCGCCATGGAGGATATTCTGGAGGAGATTGTCGGAGATATTCTGGACGAATATGATGAGGATGAAATTACGATCCGCGCACAGAAAGATAACAGTCTGATCATTGACGGGCTTGCTTATCTGGAGGATGTGGAAGAAGAGTTGGATGCAGATTTTGGGGATACAGAGTTTGAAACACTGAACGGTTATCTGACCAATATTCTAGGACATATTCCTGCAGATAAGGATGTTAATACAAGCATAAAAGCGATTGGATACTGTTTTACAATCTTGTCTATTGGTAATAAAACCATTGGCAAGGTTAAGGTGGAGCGGGATAATAATGTTGCTGTATAAACAACAGCAGATAAAAATAATTAACAAAAGGAGAAAGAAAGATGTCAGGACATTCAAAATTTGCAAACATTAAGCATAAGAAAGAGAAAAACGATGCAAAAAAAGGTAAAATTTTTACAGTAATCGGACGTGAGCTGGTTATGGCTGTCAAAGCAGGCGGTCCGGATCCGAATAACAACAGCAAACTTCGTGATGTAATTGCCAAAGCGAAAGCAAACAACATGCCAAACGATACAATCGAACGTGGTATCAAAAAAGCAGCAGGTGCTGATTCCGCAGACAACTACGAGAAAGCTGTATATGAAGGATATGGTCCGAACGGCGTTGCTATCATTGTTGAGACTCTGACAGACAACAAGAACCGTACAGCAGGTAATGTACGTAATGCATTTACAAAGGGTAACGGAAGCATCGGAACTCAGGGATGTGTATCCTATATGTTTGATCAGAAAGGTCAGATCATTATTGACAAAGAAGAGTGTGAGATGGATGCAGACGAGATTATGATGCTTGCTCTGGATGCCGGTGCTGAGGACTTCAGCGAGGAAGAGGACAGTTATGAGATTCTCACTGCTCCGGATGATTTCAGTGCAGTTCGCGAAGCTCTGGAAAAAGCAGGTCTGCCTATTGCAGAAGCACAGGTTGCCATGATTCCTCAGACTTATGTGGAGCTTACAGATGAGCAGGCACTCAAGGATCTTCAGAGAACTCTGGATCTTCTGGATGATGACGATGATGTCACAGATTACTGGACAAACTGGGATGAACAGTAAAATACCGCAGGTATATTGAGACTGCCTGTTTTGGGTTATTGCTGTCGGACATGTATAGTTTATAAAAGAAACACACATAATACCTCCATAGAGAAAATGGAGGTATTTTTATGTCTGAAAACAGATATGGAGAAAAAAGAGAAGAGTCTGAAACAGGGATGAAGCTGCAAAACTGTGAGACACAGGAGTCAGAAAATAAAGTTCAGGAAAGTACCAATGAGCAGATCAAAGATATGGGACAGGTGGTTTTAAACAGCAATTCCCGAAAACACAAGGTAGAGCTTCTGACCATCATTGGTGAGGTGGAAGGTCATGAGTCTGCACCCTCCCATTCCAAAACTACAAAATATGAGCATGTACTTCCAAAGCTTGCCATCATTGAGGATGATGAAGAAATAGAAGGCTTGCTGATCCTTTTAAACACAGTGGGAGGAGATGTGGAGGCTGGGCTTGCCATTGCAGAGATGATTGCCTCATTAAGTATACCAACAGTGTCACTGGTTCTGGGCGGCGGACATTCTATCGGAGTTCCGATGGCCGTATCTGCGGACTATTCTTTCGCAGTACCAAGTGCTACGATGGTGATCCATCCGGTACGTTCCAATGGTATGTTTATCGGAGTGGCTCAGACTTACCGGAATATGGAGAAAATTCAGGACCGCATCACTACATTTATTTCCGAACATTCCAAAGCATCTCAGAAACGTCTGGAAGAGCTGATGCTTGATACTTCTCAGCTGGTAAAAGATGTAGGAACCATGCTGGAAGGAAAAGAGGCAGTAAAAGAAGGGCTGATCGATGAGGTTGGCGGTATTAAGGAAGCGTTGGCAAAATTATATGAAATGATAGAAAAAGAGTGTTGAAAGTGAAAAAAATGTTACGGTTCTCATACCACTATCCAAAATTCCATTGCCGCAGGCAATCTGGAATGAATTTTGGCTACGTTACTGAGAACGGAGTGAGCAGTAACAAAAAAATCTTATATATGCTATAAATCAACCCTTGCCATATGTCAGATTTTGGCGTATTATTAATAGAGGTTTATTATTTGCGAGGAGGAAAACCATGTATAAGATTTTAAAAGCTGAAACACTGGCAGCTAAGATCCATCTTATGGTTGTACACGCACCGCGTGTTGCAAGCCATTGTCAGCCAGGACAATTTATTATCGTTAAGTTAGATGAGAAGGGTGAGAGAATCCCTCTTACTATCTGTGATTATGATCGTGAAGAAGGTACGATCACAATCGTATTCCAGGAGATTGGTGTATCTACCATCAAGATGGCAGAATTAAAAGCAGGAGATGCATTCCGCGATTTCGTAGGACCTCTTGGATGTCCTTCTGAATTTGTTGAGGAAGATATCGAAGAATTAAAGAAAAAGAAAATGGTATTTGTTGCCGGCGGTGTTGGTACAGCCCCTGTTTACCCACAGGTAAAATGGTTGAAAGCACACGGAATCGATGCTGATGTTATCGTTGGTGCTAAGAATAAGGAACTTATAATCTTAGAGGAAGAGATGAAGGCTGTTGCTGGTAATCTTTACATAACAACTGATGATGGAAGCTATGTAAGAAAAGGTATGGGTACAGATGTGCTTAAGGATCTTGTTGCAGAAGGAAAACATTATGATTTATGTGTAGCAATCGGACCTATGATTATGATGAAATTCGTCTGTCTTCTTACTAAGGAACTTGGAATTCCTACAATTGTCAGCATGAATCCGATTATGGTTGATGGAACTGGTATGTGTGGTGCATGTCGTCTTAAGGTTGGCAATGAGATTAAGTTTGCATGTGTTGACGGACCAGAGTTTGATGGACATCTAGTAGACTTTGACCAGGCTATGAAGAGAAGTGCTATGTACAGAACTGAAGAGGGAAGAGCAATGCTTAAGCTTCAGGAAGGTGATACACATCACGGCGGTTGTGGACAGTGTAATTAGAAAGGAAGGATTTCAAAATGGACGTAATGAAGAAAGTGCCAGTCAGAGAGCAGGCTCCTGACGTAAGAAATAAGAATTTTGATGAAGTATGTCTTGGATATAACAAGGAAGAAGCTATGGAAGAGGCAACAAGATGCCTTAACTGTAAGAATGCAAGATGCGTTCAGGGCTGTCCTGTATCTATCGATATCCCAGCATTTATTCATCAGGTAAAAGAAGGAAATATTGAGGAAGCATACAAGATTATTGGTAAGTCAAGTGCACTTCCTGCTGTATGTGGCCGTGTATGTCCACAGGAGACACAGTGCGAAGGTCAGTGTATCAGAGGAATCAAGGGCGAATCAGTATCAATTGGTAAGCTTGAAAGATTTGTTGCTGACTGGGCAAGAGAGAATAATGTTGAGCCAGAGAAGCCAACAGAGAAGAAAGGCAAGAAAGTTGCTGTTATTGGTTCAGGTCCTTCAGGACTTACATGTGCCGGAGACCTTGCAAAAATGGGATATGATGTAACTATATTCGAGGCTTTACATGAGGCTGGTGGTGTATTAGTATATGGTATTCCTGAATTCCGTCTTCCTAAGTCAACAGTAGTTGCCCACGAAGTTGAGAATGTTAAGAAGTTAGGTGTTAAGATTGAAACTAATGTTGTTATTGGTAAGTCAATGACAATTGACCAGTTACTTGAGGATGAAGGCTTTGATGCAGTATTCATCGGTTCTGGTGCAGGTCTTCCAAGATTCATGGGTATCCCAGGCGAGAATGCTAACGAAGTATTCTCAGCTAATGAGTACCTTACAAGAAGTAATCTTATGAAAGCTTTCAAGGATGAGTATGATACTCCAATAGCAAGATTTAAGAAAGTTGCTATCGTTGGCGGTGGTAATGTTGCTATGGATGCTGCAAGAACAGCATTAAGACTTGGTGCAGAGACTCATATCGTATACAGAAGAAGTGAGGAAGAGCTTCCAGCAAGAGCTGAGGAAGTACATCACGCTAAGGAAGAAGGAATCATATTTGACCTTCTTACTAACCCAACAGAGATTCTTACAGATGACAAGGGTAATGTTACAGGTATGAAGTGCATTAAGATGGAACTTGGTGAACCTGATGCTTCAGGAAGAAGAAAGCCTGTAGAGATTCCTGGTTCAGAGTTTGTTATGGAATTAGATGCAGTTATCATGTCACTTGGTACTTCACCTAACCCACTTATCTCTTCAACAACTAAGGGACTTGACATCAATAAGAGAAAATGTATCGTAGCAGAAGAAGAAACTGGTAAGACATCTAAGGAAGGCGTATATGCCGGAGGAGATGCTGTTACAGGTGCTGCTACAGTTATTCTTGCCATGGGAGCAGGAAAGGCTGGAGCTAAGGGAATTGATGAATTCCTTTCTAATAACTAATATATAAGCATAATAAATGCCGTGTTAATCGTATTGGTTAACACGGCATTTTTGATACATAAATATTAATTAAACATTTTCTCAACGAACTGTTCTGAAAAATTCTCAGCTTCTTCATCTGAAAGTTCGGTAAATTGTACAGTTAACTGTTCTTTAACATAAGCTGTACGGTTAAAATATTTCATTTCTTCCTGAATATCTCCAGTGTAAGAATTCTCAATATCTTCTTTAGCTATGTTGTCTTCCAGCCAGTTAAGTACATCGGCGGCTTTCTTATCCTCAGTTTCAGCCTTGGCTTTAATTTTGTTAGAGTATTTCAAAGACCAGACACCGATTGCAATGAATCCGATAAATAACAGACCAAGAACAATATTAATAAAAAGGAATGAAGGTGCATCTTTAGTTACTATCTTAATGATACCGATATCATTAAGAATCATAAGAATGATTCCAATTCCTCCACATACAAAGAATGTGATAGCAGAAGATAAGTTATCTTTGTACTTGTCAGTGCTGCTTTCATACAGATTTCCACCTGTAAGAAGAGAGTCATTCCCGTTATTATCCTGAATGTTGTCATTAGTTATGTCAGTTGCGTTTTCAGACATAATATTCCTCCTTGTTATAGAACTTAACCATAAGTCCTTTGTTGTTCAGATATTATAAAATATAATTGTGAAAAAATAAAGAACATCTGGATTAATGTGGTAAAATACGAAAGAAAGATATTACAGATTAGTAAGATTAAGGAGATTGATATGAAAACACTTATAGTGACAGGAGGAAGTCTTGATATAAGCTGGGCAAAGGATTTTGTCAGGACAATAAATGCTGAATACATAATTGCAGCTGACAGTGGTCTTAAATATATTGATGAACTCGGGCTTATGCCTGATATGATACTGGGAGATTATGATTCAGTAGAAGATGGACTGCTTGACAAGTATAAAAGTACAGACATTAAGACTTATCCTAAAGAAAAGGATTATACAGATACGCATATTGCTATTATAAATGCGTTGAAAGCCGGAGCTTCAGCTATATATATACTTGGGGCGACAGGTACAAGGATGGACCACACACTTACTAATATATGCAATATGAAGGCTGCACTTGACAGTGATGTGCCATGTTTTATATGTGACAGTCACAATAAAATATATCTTGTAAATGACAAGATGGGAGAAGTAAAAGTGTCAAAAAAAAGACAGTATGGTGATTATGTATCATTTGTTCCACTATCTGAAGAAACGATTATAAGTCTTGCAGGGTTTAAATATGTGCTTGATGATTATGTACTTCATCAGGGCTTAAGCATATGCCAGAGTAATGAAATTAAAGAAGATGAGGCATTTATAAAAATAAAAAAAGGACTTTTAATTGTATTTGAAACAAAGGACTAAAAATGCTTGTAATTATTGGAAGATTGTAATAAAATTAACAAAGAGTTGCGCAAAAGCAACGTAAAAAACAAGGGAGGTCTCGTAATGAGTAATACAACACAGGCATTATCAAGGATTGAAGCAATACTTGATGATAGCAGCTTTGTTGAAATCGGTGCTGGTGTGACTGCCAGATCTACAGATTTTAACATTCAGGAAAAGAAGGCTCCATCCGATGGTGTTATTACAGGATACGGAGTTATTAATGGTAATCTTGTGTATGTATACAGCCAGGATGCAACTGTTCTTAATGGTTCTATCGGCGAGATGCATGCTAAGAAGATTTCAGCACTTTATGATTATGCTATGAAGATGGGAACTCCTGTGATAGGTCTTATTGACTGCGCAGGTTTAAGACTTCAGGAAGCAACAGATGCTCTTGAAGGTTTCGGTACAATTTATAAGAAAATGTCTATTGCATCAGGTGTTATTCCACAGATTACAGCAGTTTATGGTAACTGTGGCGGAGGACTTGCAATTCTTTCTTCATTATCTGATTTTACATTTATGGAAGATAGCAAGGCAAAGCTTTTTGTTAACAGCCCTAATGCATTAGATGGTAATAATGAATCAAAGCTTGACACAGCGTCAGCTAAGTTCCAGGCAGAAGCAGGAGTTGTTGATTTTACAGGAGATGAGGAGACTATTGCTAATGGTGTAAGACAGTTAGTTTCTATGCTTCCTGCTAACAACGAAGAGGATGCTGCAGTTTCTGCGACAACAGATGATCTTAACAGAGCATGCCCGGATATGGCAGCAGAGATTGCTGACCCAGCATTAGCTCTTTCAGATATTGCTGATGATAATGTATTTGTTGAAGTTAAGGCTTCATATGCTAAAGAAATGGTTACAGGATTTATTCAGGTAGATGGAATTACTATTGGTGCTGTAGCTAACAGAACAGCTCTTTATGATGAAGAGGGCGAAGTGGCTGAGAAGTTTGAGCCTGTTCTTACAGTTAAGGGTGCTTACAAGGCAGAGGATTTCGTTAATTTCTGTAATGCATTTGAGATTCCGGTACTTACACTTACTAATGTTAAGGGATTTGAAGCTACAGTGGCAGCTGAGAAGGGAATTGCAATTGCAAGTGCCAAGCTTACATATGCATTTGCTAACGCAGATGTACCTAAGGTTAATATTATTACAGGTGAGGCTTATGGAAGCGCATATGTTTCTATGAACTCTAAGTCTTTAGGTGCTGACCTTGTATATGCATGGCCAACAGCTTCTATCGGAATGATGGATTCACAGCTTGCAGCAAAGATTATGTATGCTGATGAGATAGCAGCCGCTTCTGATGTGGCAGCAACTGTTTCAGAGAAAGCAGCTGAATATGCTAAGTTACAGTCAAGTGTTGAGTCAGCAGCAGCAAGAGGATATGTTGATGCTGTTATTGACCCTGAGAATACAAGACAGTATGTAGCCGCTGCATTTGAAATGTTATTTTCAAAGAGAGAGGTTCGTCCTGACAAGAAGCATGGAACAGTTTAATTAAGAGGTGACAATATCAAGAAGACTAATTTGAAAAGATTCTTATTGTTATTCTGCATGTTAGCCTGCGTATTCAGTATGACAGCCTGTGGCAATGCACAGATTGATACTAATACAGCTAAAGAATCCGTTAAAGATAGCGAGGTTGCTTATGTTGAGAATTACCTCAAGGACTGGGCAAAGGATATGATTCTTTACCTTGACAGTAATCAGGGTGAAGCAGGAACAGATGCTCTTATTGCAGATGCAGAAGCAGGAAGAACCCTTAATGATGTTAACAGTAAGATGTATATTGTTAATCAGCAGGGAATGAATGTTAAAACAATAGGATTATACAATAGCTGGAACAGCACTAAAGATGAACTTGGTGAACTCAAAGAGGCTGTTGATGTTAACAACATTAATGTAAAGGTCAGTGATGAAACAAGTGAATTATGTACTATTTCAGTTAAACTTGAATTCGAAAAGAGAGAATGTACATTTGAATTCGTAATCAATACAGATTACACACTTGAAAGTGGAGCTATTAATCCATCTTACACAACAGGTGAGAAGATGGGTAAGGCCGGAATGAATACACTTATTGGTATGGGAACTGTATTCGTAGTTCTTATATTCATTTCATTCATTATTTCTCTGTTCAAGTATATAAGCGTATTTGAGAACAGAAAGAAAGAACAGAAAGAAGACACAGCTTCTGTTGGTGTTGATAATGCTATAGCACAGATTGTTTCTAATGAAGAAGAAAATGTTGAGGACGATCTTGAACTTGTTGCAGTAATTACAGCAGCAATAGCAGCTTCAGAAGGAACATCAGCAGATGGACTTGTTGTTCGTTCAATTAGAAAGGTTAATAATAGGAGGAAATAATCATGAAGAACTATACAATTACAGTTAATGGTAACGTATATGATGTTACTGTAGAAGAGGGAACAGGCAGTGCAGCTCCAGCAGCTAAGGCAGCCGCTCCTAAAGCAGCTCCAAAGGCTGCAGCTAAGGCAGCAGCACCAGCAGGTGCTCAGGGAGCAGTTAAGGTTAACGCTCCAATGCCAGGAAAGATTCTTAAAGTTAATGCAACAGCAGGTGCTGCTGTAAAGAAGGGTGACGTATTAGTTGTCCTTGAAGCTATGAAGATGGAGAATGAAATCTGTGCTCCTCAGGATGGCACAATTGCAACTGTTGAGTGTGCAGCTGGTGATTCTGTAGAGTCAGGTAAGGTATTAGTTTCATTAAATTAATTATGATTCTGATATAAAGTGACTTACGGAGGTATAAGATGAGTTATATTATAACAACTTTAGGAAACCTCGTTCACCAGAGTGCATTCTTCGGACTTACATGGGGTAATTACCTTATGGTTCTGGTTGCGTTTGTTTTCCTTTATCTTGCAATTAAAAAAGGATATGAACCTCTGCTCTTAGTACCTATTTCTTTTGGTATGCTTCTTGTAAACCTTTATCCTGACATTATGTTAGCAATAGAGGATTCAAGTAACGGTGTAGGTGGTTTGTTACATTATTTCTATTTACTTGATGAATGGAGTATTTTACCATCACTTATTTTCTTAGGTGTTGGTGCCATGACTGATTTTGGTCCATTGATTGCTAACCCGGCAAGTTTCCTGCTTGGTGCAGCAGCACAGTTTGGTATCTTTGCAGCATATCTTATGGCTATCCTTATGGGATTCCCAGATAAGGCAGCAGCAGCTATATCAATTATCGGTGGTGCAGACGGTCCTACTTCAATATTCCTTGCAGGTAAGCTTGGTCAGACTAAATATATGGGACCTATTGCAGTAGCAGCATATTCATATATGTCACTGGTTCCTATTATCCAGCCACCAATTATGAAGCTTTTAACAACTAAGAAGGAAAGAGAAGTTAAGATGGAACAGTTAAGACCTGTTTCTAAACTTGAGAAGATTCTTTTCCCTATAGTAGTTACAGTAGTAGTAGTACTTATTCTTCCTACAACAGCACCACTTGTTGGTATGCTTATGTTAGGTAACCTTTTCAAGGAAAGTGGAGTTGTTAAGCAGCTTGCAGAGACAGCTTCTAATGCACTTATGTACATAGTTGTTATTATCCTTGGAACATCAGTTGGTGCTACAACAAGTGCAGAAGCATTCCTTAACTTTGATACATTAAAGATTGTTGCATTAGGACTTATTGCATTTGCATTTGGTACTGCAGCAGGTGTGTTATTTGGTAAGATTATGTGTCTTGTTACACATGGTAAGGTTAATCCGCTTATTGGTTCAGCAGGTGTATCTGCGGTTCCTATGGCAGCCAGAGTTTCACAGAAAGTTGGTTCTGAGGCAGATCCTTCTAACTTCCTTCTGATGCATGCTATGGGACCTAATGTTGCCGGTGTTATTGGTACAGCGGTTGCAGCCGGTACATTTATGGCCATGTTTGGCGTTATGTAAAAGGAGGATATTATGGCAGAACAGGTTAAAAAACCTTTAAAGATTACTGAGACAGTATTGCGTGATGCACATCAGTCTCTTATAGCTACAAGAATGACAACAGAGCAGATGCTTCCTATCGTAGATAAGATGGATAAGGTTGGTTATCATTCAGTAGAGTGCTGGGGAGGAGCTACATTTGATGCTTCACTCAGATTCCTTAAGGAAGATCCATGGGAAAGACTTCGTAAGCTTAGAGATGGATTTAAGAATACTAAGCTTCAGATGCTTTTCAGAGGACAGAATATATTAGGTTACAATCATTATGCAGATGATGTAGTTGAGTACTTTGTTCAGAAGTCAATTGCTAACGGTATTGATATTATCCGTATTTTCGACTGCTTTAATGATTTGAGAAACTTAGAGACGGCTGTTAAGGCTGCCAAGAAGGAAAAAGGACATGCTCAGATTGCTCTTTCTTATACATTAGGTGATGCATATACACTTGATTACTGGAAAGAGACAGCTAAGAGAATTGAAGACATGGGTGCAGATTCTATCTGTATCAAGGATATGGCTGGACTTTTACTTCCATACAAGGCTACAGAACTTGTACAGGCATTAAAGGATGGTTCATCTCTTCCTATCCAGATGCATACACATTATACATCTGGTGTAGCTTCAATGACATACTTAAAAGCAGTAGAAGCAGGTGCTGATATTATTGATACAGCTATGTCACCATTCTCAATGGGAACATCACAGCCAGCTACAGAGGTTATGGTAGAGACATTTAAGGGTACACAGTATGATACAGGACTTGACCAGAATCTTCTTGCTGAGATAGCTGATTACTTCCAGCCAATGCGTGAGGAAGCATTAAAGAGCGGACTTATGAACACTAAGGTTCTTGGAGTTAATATTAAGACATTACTTTATCAGGTTCCAGGTGGAATGCTTTCTAACCTTGTATCACAGCTTAAGGAAGCTGGTGCAGAGGACAAGTACAGAGATGTATTAGAGGAAATCCCAAGAGTTCGTAAAGATTATGGTGAGCCACCTCTTGTTACTCCTTCATCACAGATTGTTGGTACTCAGGCTGTTCTTAATGTATTACAGGGTGAGAGATACAAGATGATTACTAAGGAATCTAAGAAGGTTCTTGCAGGTGAATTTGGTCAGACAATCAAGCCATTCAATCCAGAAGTTCAGAAGAAGGCTATTGGTGATACAAAGCCTATCACATGCCGTCCAGCTGACTTAATTGAACCACAGCTTGAGAAATTCAAGAATGATCCAATTGTACAGCAGTACAAGCAGCAGGATGAGGATGTGCTTTCATATGCCTTATTCCCACAGGTTGCTACAGAGTTCTTCAAATATAGAGAAGCTCAGCAGACAAAGGTTGATCCTGCTAAGGCAGATACAGCTAATAAGGCTTATCCAGTCTAATAATTAATAATAACGGCCGTCATGTGCGCAAAAGCGTATGTGGCGGTCTTTTTTTGCAGTGAAGCTGCGTAGAGCCTTGACCTGCAAAAAAAGCAAGGCAGCAAGCCTGCAATCCAGAATGTTCCCCTTGATATAAATGCATTTTACATGTAAAATTAAACTGTATGATTAAACAAAAGGAGCACAATTGTGATTAAGTTAGAACGATTTGAAGTTATGAATATGAATAATGCCATCAGAGGGGCAAGAAATCCATTGAACAGCTGGGCAAGAATGGATAGCTATTTCGATGAGAAGGGGAATTTTGTTTTTGGTCCTAATGATCTTGACCTTGCCAAGAGATTATGTAAGGCAGGCTCAGACCACAGAAAGTTTATTAGACAGATATTTGTTACAGTTGATATAACAGCACCTCTTTACTGGTGGAAAGAATACGACACATATAAGGTTGGAACTGTTGCTAACTCAACAAGCACAATGCATAAGATTCACAGCAAGCCTTTTGAGATGGCTGATTTCAGTACAGACCATATGACTGACGCAACTCTTGAGATGATGCAGAAGAATATTGATTTTCTTGAAGGGATAAGAACAGAATTTGTTGAAACTAAGGATAAAGCATTATGGTACAGCATGATTCAGCTTCTTCCAGAAAGTTATAACCAGATGAGAACATGTACTCTCAATTATGAGAATCTTGTTGGAATATATTATTCTAGAAAGGGTCATAAGCTTGCTGAGTGGCATACATTCTGTGACTGGATAAAGGAACTGCCATATTTTTCAGAGCTTTTTATAGATAATGAGTGATTTTGAACAACATACTGATATATTAAGTCTTATAAGAGTCCGTCTTCCAAAGCTTAGCAAAGGTCATAAAAGAATTGCAGATTTCATACTTGCCAACTATGAAAAATGTGCATTTCTTACGGCAGCAAAGCTTGGAGAAGTTGTGGGCGTAAGTGAATCGACAGTTGTAAGATTTCCAGCAGCACTTGGATTTTCGGGATATCCAGAGTTTCAGAGATCATTAGAAGGGATATTACAGGAGAAGATTCATTCTTTTGACAGGATTGATGTGCTTAATTCACATATGACAACCAATATGGTAGTGAATAATGTTATGTCAATGGATGCAAGAAAGATAGAACATACATTAAAGTCACTGGATACAGCGTCGTTTGATATAGCTGTTGAAGATATAATGGCGGCAGACAGTGTATACATAATTGGTGCAAGAGCGTGTGAACCTCTTGCTGAATTCTTAGGATATTATCTGCGCATGATTAAGAAGAACATACAGGTTATAAAGACTGGTAATTCCAATGAACTATTTGAACAGATGATGTACATAGGTAAAGGTGATGTTGCAATAGGTATCAGCTTTCCAAGATATTCAATGAGAACGCTTAAAGCAATGGAATTTGCTAATAACAGACAGGCAAGAGTTATTGCTATAACAGATTCGATACATTCACCAATGAATATGTATTCATCATGCAATCTGTTTGCAAGAAGTGATATGGCGTCAATAGTTGACTCGCTCGTTGCACCAATGAGCCTTATTAATGCCCTGATAGTATCATTGTGCCTAAAAAACAGTGAACAGGTAGTGGAGAATATTGAGAAGATTAACGCATTTGTTGATAATTTCGAGTATTCAGGCAATGATGAGATTAATATGTTAGATGAAAATGTTGTCAATGAATTAAGAAAATGTATGGATAATGCAGCTATTGATAAAGAGAAGTAAGAGAGAGCAATAATGAGCAATGTTATAATAATAGGCGGTGGTGCAGCAGGAATGATGGCTGCGATAACTGCTGCCAGAAACAATAATAAGGTTACACTTATTGAAAAGAATGAAAAGCTTGGAAAGAAGCTTTTTATTACTGGAAAGGGCAGATGTAATTTTACCAATGCCGGGGATGAAGAAGATATATTTAATAGCATAGTTACCAATAAAAAGTTCATGTACAGCAGTTTAAGAGGGTTTTCTAACTATGACTGTATGGGATTTTTTGATGAGCTGGGACTTAAATTCAAGATTGAGAGAGGCAACAGGGTATTCCCGGAATCAGACCATTCGTCTGATGTTATAGGTGCGCTTTCAAGGCAGATGAAAAAACTTGGTGTAAATGTGCTTCTTAATACACAGGTTGTAGCTGTGAATGAGGAAAATGGCGAATTTGCAGGTGTTGTTGTAAAAGATGCATCAGGACAGAAGGAGATTAAAGGTGATGCGTGCGTTATTGCAACAGGTGGTAATTCATATTCATCTACAGGTTCTACAGGGGATGGATACAGATTTGCAAAAAGTCTCGGACACAGCGTTACATCAATACTTCCGGCACTTGTTCCCCTTAATGTAAGGGAAGAGTGGGAAGAACTTCTTATGGGACTTAGTCTTAAGAATATAGAAGTTGCATTTTATGATGGTGACAGGAAAGTATTTACGGATTTTGGAGAAATGCTTTTTACGCATTTTGGAGTAAGCGGTCCTGTAATATTAAGTGCAAGCAGCGTTATTACAGGAATAGTTAAGGAAAGACCGGTAAGATTAAGCATAGACTTAAAGCCTGCAATTACTGATGAACAGCTTGATGAGAGAATATTAAGGGATTTCTCAAAGGAACAGAACAAGGCGTTTAAGAATTCATTAGATGAGCTGCTTCCTAAGAAGCTTATTCCTGTGATTGTAATGCAGTCGGGAATTAAGCCTGAAAAGAAGGTTAATGAGGTTACAAGGGAAGAAAGACAGAGACTTGTGAAGCTTCTTAAGAATTTTGAGATGACGATAACCTCCACAAGAGGTTTTAATGAAGCGATAATTACACAGGGAGGGGTTAATGTAAAGGAGATTAATCCTTCAACAATGGAATCAAAGCTTGTTAAGAATATATATTTTGCAGGAGAGGTTATAGATGTTGATGCAGTTACCGGAGGATTTAATTTACAGGTAGCATGGTCAACAGCATACGCTGCTGCAAGCCATATACAATAATTTATTTAAAGGAGCAGAGAAAATGAGTGCAATAGCGATCGATGGACCTGCAGGAGCAGGAAAAAGTACAATAGCAAAGCTTTTAGCAAAGCAGTTAGGATATGTGTATGTTGATACAGGTGCAATGTACAGGGCAATGGCTGTATATTTTTCACAGAACGACATTAATCCAGATGATGAGAATGCAATTAATGGTGCTGTAGATAATATTGATATTAGTATTGAGTACAAAGACGGCGTACAGCAGATAATACTTAATGGTGAGAATGTAACATCACTTTTAAGAACAGAAGAAACAGGGAAGATGGCATCAAAGACATCTAAGTATGCAGCAGTAAGGACTAAGCTGGTTGCACTTCAGAGAGGACTTGCAAAGAAAACAGATGTTATCATGGATGGGAGAGATATAGGAACAACAGTGCTTCCAGATGCGTTTGCAAAGATATATCTTACAGCAAGTTCTGATGCGAGAGCTAAGAGAAGATATGATGAACTTAAGGAAAAAGGTGAAGATTGTAGTTTTGATGCTATCAAAGAGGATATTGAAAAAAGAGACTATGAAGATATGCACAGAGCGATATCTCCTTTAAAGCAGGCAGATGACGCTGTGCTTGTTGATACATCAGATATGAATATAGAACAGGTTGTAGCTGCTTTAAGTAAGATAATAGATGAAAAGAAGGCGGGCAGATAATTGAAAGAAGTAATACTTGCAAAGTCAGCAGGCTTCTGCTTTGGTGTTCAGAGGGCAATGGATACTGTGTATGCTGAGGCAGACAAGAAAAATGTATATACTTATGGTCCGATAATTCATAATACTGAGGTTGTCAATGAACTTGAGAGCAAGGGTGTAAAGGCTGTTAATGATATATCTGAGATTCCAGAACCTGAAAAGTCAACTGTTATAATCAGATCTCATGGAGTATCAAAGGCAGTATATGAATCAATAAAGAACAGCGGGGCAAAGATTGTGGATGCAACATGTCCATTTGTATTAAAGATTCACAAAATTGTAAAGGATGCAAGTACTGAAGGTGATCAGATTGTAATTATTGGAAATGAGAAGCATCCTGAAGTTGAAGGCATTATGGGATGGTCTGAGACACCTGTACATGTTGTTGATACAGTTGAAAAAGCTGAAAAGTTGAAACTTGACAAGCGTAAAAATGTGCGTGTGGTATCCCAGACGACATTTAATTACAAGAAATTTCAAGATTTAGTTGAAATTATAAAGAAAAAAGAGTACAATATTTGCATTAGTAATACGATATGTAATGCAACTGAGGAGCGTCAGAATGAGGCAAGACGGATTGCTCGAAGAGCTGATGCTATGATTGTTATAGGGGACAGCAGTAGTTCAAACACTCGTAAACTGTATGAAATTTGCAAGACGGAATGTCAGGAAACCTTTTACATTCAGACTCTTAGCGGCCTTGAGCTTGATAAGCTCAAATCATCAGACTGCATAGGTATTACAGCCGGGGCATCAACCCCAAACAATATCATTGAGGAGGTTTATACTAATGTCAGAAGAAAGCTTTGCACAGATGTTAGATAACGAAGAATGGAAGGAAATCCGCACAGGTGAAGTTGTAGACGGAACTGTTATTGCAGTTAAGCCGGATAAAATCGTGCTTAATATAGGTGGCAAATCTGATGGAATTATTACTCGTTCAGAGTATACATCAGCTCCTGATGTAGATCTTACTACTGTAGTCTCAGTTGGAGATGAGATGAAGGCTAAGGTTCTTAAATCAAATGATGGTGAGGGACAGGTTGCTCTTACATATAGAAAGCTTGTTGCAGATAATGGCAATAAGAAGCTTGAAGATGCATTTAACAGTCAGGAACCAATCACAGGCGTTGCTAAGAACATTAAGGGCGGTCTTGAAGTTATCGTTGACGAAGCAAGAGTATTTATTCCTGCAAGCCTTATTTCAGATACATTCGTAAAGGATTTATCTGTATATAATGGTAAGGAAGTTACATTTGTAATCACTGAATATGATCCTAAGAACAGAAAGATTATCGGTGACTGCAAGCAGCTTATTGTTGCAGCTAAGAAGGCAGCAGCAGAGGCAGTTCTTTCTAAGATTAAGGAAGGCGATACAATCGAAGGAACAGTTAAGAATGTTACAGATTTCGGTGCATTCATTGACTTAGGAGGAGTAGATGGTCTTCTTCACATCTCAGAGATGTCTTGGGGAAGAACAGAGAATCCTAAGAAGGTTTACAAGATTGGAGATTCAGTTAAGTGCTTTATCAAAGAGATTAACGGAGATAAGATTGCACTTTCAGTTAAGTATCCAGACCTTAATCCATGGAACAACGCAGCAGAGAAGTATGCTGTAGGTAATGTTGTTAAGGGAACAGTTGCAAGAATGACAGATTTCGGTGCATTTGTTCAGTTAGAAGATGGAATCGACGCATTACTTCATGTTTCACAGATTTCAAGAGAACGTATTGAGAAGCCATCAGATGCACTTTCAATCGGTCAGGAAATCGAAGCTAAGGTTGTTGACCTTAACGAAGCTGATAAGAAGATCAGCTTAAGCATTAAGGCATTACTTAACGACAACGAAGCTCAGGAAGAAGCTCCAGCAACAGAAGAGTAATTAAAGATATTAAAAGGGCTGTTCTCACAGCCCTTTTTTTAAACATATTTTTTAAATGAAAGATAGACACGGCCTTTTTTTGTTTCTCTACCGCAGCCCTGATAGATGAATTTGCCTGTTCCGCGGATAACAAGTACATCATTAGCTTTTAACTGATAGCTGTTGTTTTCCATCTGACGGCTGTTTATGAATATTTTTCTTGCCCTGAATAATTCTACTGCCTGACTTCGGCTTAGCTTTGTGAGGCTGGCAACGGCAGCGTCAATCCGTTCACTTGCAGATAAAACTTCAATATCTTCAAGCTCAGGTGAACATTCGATATCGTTAATATCAGTCTTTGTACACTGGATATGTGTATGCTTTACTGTAGACAGGTTGTCAATTATGAAATCAGCAATATGTGAAACACAGTAAAGATAGGCGTCCTTGCCTTTTATATTTATGTCTCCAAGCATTTCTCTTTTAATTCCAAGATTCATAAGAGCACCAAGGTAATCTCTGTGTGACAGTGATTCAGCATATTTTTCTATAAGAGGAGATATCTTTATAAGAGTTATAGGAAATTCTTCTTCATAGCCAAGAGTTTCGTAAGAACCAAACTGTATCATCTGTCTTTCACATGCATCATTGCCACCGTATGTTTTAAAAGCTACGAAATTAAGTGCGTTTCTCATCTGTGCGAATACTGACTGCTCATTAATATCAAGAAAATTAGTATATGTGTATATATTTTGTCTGAAGGAACGATTTGCTGCGTCCATTATTTTATTTTTTAAAAGTGATTCATTATCCATTAGATTATAAATATTCCTTTCATGTTTTATAAAAGAGTAGCAGAATTACAATAGAATATGGTTTATAACGGAATGTATGTATTTGCTTGTATTGTCAGTGCTTTTTAACAGTATATCATCTGCGTTGCAGTATTTTTCCGGGTCAGAATAATCTTTTTTAAATATGTTTAAATCACAATTGTCATAGAGCGGAAGAAAAATGCCTGCTTTTTTGGTGTAACAGTTGGAAGCAGAGCATTTAACACGGTTATTACTGTCTACATATTGTGCAATGCTTTTGTGAATGGCTTCGTCTTCTGATGGCAGATAATAATAATTCTTATAGTCTTTAAAAAAGTATTTCAAAGTATCTGATATAACCGGGATTACAAGAGTTAATGTACAGTTCTTTATCAGAATATGTACATTGTCAAGACATATATGTCTGTCCACGGGTACGCTTACGGGAAGTGAACATTCAGCAATCAGCCTAAGACTCACATTACCATTGGAATCAGTATCTTTATCAATGACAGCATTGTCAACAGTGTAAGAATTCATAATTACTGCGTAATAGGAAACCAGTGGAAGCAGGCTTAGCATTCCTTCTATATCGTCATGGTTGTGAAGAAGGAGAAGTTTCCTGTATTCGTTATGTGCTGTATCAGAAGGTTTTGCTGCAAATTTCCTGTATATATCAATAAGTTCACCGCCTGAATACATGTCTTCACGTTCTATTCCAAGAAAATGTTCAATAGTTTTCTGCTTATAGTCAGAAAGTGACAGAATAGATTTACATTTTCTTGCAGTTTTATATAAGTCAAGGCTTTCAAGATGTGAAAGGTCAAGTGCCACATTAAGATGTGCTGCACGCTCAGTAATAAAAGGAATATCGAAGGCATCCCCATTAAAATGTATTAATGTATGAAAATCTTTTAGAAAATCATTAAATGCGGATAAAATATAAGCTTCATCGGAATCGGATTCTGCAAGCCACTGTAAATAATGCGATATTCCGTTACGGAAATATACAGCGCCTATGAGGTATACTATATTATAATTTCTTGAAAATCCTGTGGTTTCTATATCAAAAAAGCAGATGCTGTCAGTATCCGGACATATTGCTTTAAGCATTGAGATGTCTGCGTTTGTGTGCAGGGTATCATTAATAGTTATCATAAAAAATCCTCGTTTTAGGTTTGATTAGACA
>OHFB01000543.1_pt1 | contig 18842 bp, 8 predicted proteins | sample 1567461 | NCBI WGS metagenome assembly OHFB01 (sample SAMEA3879566, study PRJEB24766) | human gut metagenome | biome: human-associated habitat; feature: feces | place: USA | collected 1985/1987
AATATTTTTTTCATGTGTCTATTCATTTTTAATAAGGTTGAACTTTACTTTGATTGTAATTTTTTCTTTGGGATTTAGGGCAATGTCATATCCCACTCTACACGTACCCGGATTTTCATAATCGTAGTCGTGAGGTGGAGTATTATCCCAAATATGCAGATTCACCTTTCGCGGAGAGTCAACTTGTAGTGAAAGCTGTTTGTTTCCTTGGGTTAACATGATAGTTTGGTTATCCGCTATTTTAGGAATAGTAGGAGTACACATTGTCCATCGAATTAGAGAGACAGTATCTTTGTTCTCAAGATAATCTGTTATTTCCAATGAATTGTCGGGAGTGAGAATCACAGTACGTGTTGCCTGATTGATAGCTTGTCCTAATGTTGAAGTCAAATTAACCTTTGCTCCCTTGTTCCCTTGATTATCAGTGAAACTTTTTAACTCGGCAAAGCCATTCACCTGATGGCTTTTTCCATCGATAGTAAGTGTGTTATGTGCACTGCTTCCTATTCGAAATACTTGCCATCTTTGAGAATACTGTTTTGTATTCCACAAGTCTACCCCTTTACTTTCAAGACTGTAATAATCCTGCATTCCCAAATCCATGGCCCATCGGACCCCTGCTTGTTCATAAATGAATGATCCGGCATCCATATGGGCATGTGAGGTAGAAGCTGTTCCGCCTTTTACTCCCAGATAGGTATCCGTTTTATAGTTCCATCCGCTTCGATAAATATAAACGGGGGTTGTCCCTATACTATGCCACGTGTTGCCTTTAGGACTGATTACTTCGTCTAAGTCGATGCGTGAAGCAAAGATGAGTAGGCATGGCAAGAACCTTTCTTCGAGGTATTCACCAAATTCCAGGTTTGCATCATTCAGATACTTCTTCTCAAGCCAAAGCAGCGACGGATTTTTAGTTTTATGGGCAAACCAGAACATCATGATATTTCCATACGCTTTTGGACTAGCATCAGAGAAGTTGAAACAATCTCCTGTTGGAGCTGTCATATATTGAATGTATTGGGCTGATTGTAGAAAACCGGGATAATCACTTAGTCCGGCATCATGACCCAAGGAACTTTCTAATGCATCATTAAGCATCACTTGGTATGAGGTACCATAAGACCAATAGCCAAAGCCTTCGGGGTAACCGCCATCGGGAGCATAACATTCTAAAGCTAGAGGTACTGTTTGAAGTGCCTTGTTAATGATCTCTTTTGTTTTTTCTGGTTCATCTTCATAGATAGCAAGTGCACTACATACAAGTCCTCCATTACAAACCTGATTCCAGTTTGTTCTTGATTGGTAGAAACTGGCATGTTTTGTTTTAGAGGCTTCTATTGCTTTTTCTACAATAGCCTGCCGGATTTTTTTCCGGCTGTCCGGTAACAGTTCATTGAATAGCCAGTCGTAACCAATGGCCAGTCCCATACTCATTTCGCTTACATCCAGGAAGTGACTGGGATTCCAATCGATGAAAGAAGCTGCTGCCAGCATTTCTTTTTCGGCTCGCCGGAGGTATTCCTTTTCACCTGTCATACGATAAGCGTATGACAGGTAGAAGACTCTTTTGAGAACAATGCGCGAAACTCCCAGAAGCCGTTTGCCTTCTTTGATTCTTTTAACCGGAGCCTCTTTAAGAGTTTCATCACAGTAGTCTAATATTCGCTTGTGGAATGCTTGTAAAACGGTGCTTTTTTGCAAAGCTATATGAATATTTCTCTCTTCACCTTCCTTGAGTAACAGGCGGGGATGTGGAGCAATATGGCTATAGTCGAAATCTTTCGTATAGCCTTTTGCTCCTCCCGCAATAAGTATGAATATAATTATTAATAGTTGCTTCATTTTGCTTTTATTTAATACGTCCATCCTTCTGTAGGTTTGAGATTCGGATTTCTTTGGGTTTCTACTAGTGGAATAGGCCATACCGTCATATAATCTTTCCAATACCATTTACTTCCAACGATGTTTCCCCACCATGCTTTCAAACCGCTATAATCACCTTGAAACTTGGTCTCTTTATAGGTACCCCATCTGATTTCATCGAAATAATTGATACTCTCGAGACATAATTCTACCCGTCGCTCATAACGAATTCTGTCTCTCATATCTTCCTTACCGGAGACAGAATTATATCCTGTACCCCTTTTTTCTAAATCTCCCATACCTGCACGTTTACGGATTTTATTGACTGCTATAATTGCTTCATCCAATCTATCTTTTTCATTAAGCGCTTCAGCATAAAGCAGCCATACATCGGTAAAACGAATTAGTGGATAATCGCAATGACAACGCAGTCGTTCTATATAACGGCCTTTCTCTGTTTCATTGTACTTTTTATAAATGTAGTACCCTGCATTCCTTTGATTATGCCACATATCTCCATTATTTCCTCCACGATTCAGATAAGGCCATCTAAGAACTTTATTTTGCATGGGTTCTCCACTATTCCAGTATGGGCTGTAGCAATTAGTGCTTGAATAAGGAGTGATGATGGTCTGTTGTAATCGTGGGTCACGTGATTCATATGCTTTTTTGATACGTGCTTCATTTCCGGAGTCGAGATAATATTTATTCATCACTTCGGCTCCTATTCGTGATTTGGCATCATTATAAGCACTTTGATTGGAAGTTAGATTATTGCGTAGGAAAAAAACTTCTCTTTGAGCCGGGGTAAGGTCATCCCATCCGGTTAGATAGGCACTCCATTTGAATTCGGATCCATCAGCATTACGATAGTAATCTACAAAATCGGCTGATGGGATTAATTCCGTCCAGCAATCATAGTGGTCGCGTGAGCCGACCATCAGTTGAATATTGTCGCAATATCCACTAGCTTCATCATATTGTAACGGGAGTATCATTTCTTTATCTTTTTCATTCTCATACTTAAAGAAGTCGATATATTTTCCCTCCCATAAGTCATAACCACACTTTTTAACTTCTTCAAAATCTTTAATAGCTGAATCATATTCTTTCTTCCACATATATATCATCCCTCTTAAAGCATAAGCCGCTCCTTTGGAAGGTCTTCCATAATTTTCTTTCAGCGTGTTATTACCTAAATGCGGGCTTTGAATACATGCAGTGAGGTCATCTAAACAAATTTTCCAGACATCATCGGCGGAAGACTTTCCCCGTGTGGCTTCACTACTGTTAATGGGTTCCAGATAGATGGGGACTCCTTGAAAGAACATATTAAGCCGGTAATAAAAGAAAGCTCGCATAAATTTGGATTCACACATTAGGCGTTCCAGCTTTTCCTCTGAAAGTCCGGCTTTATGTAAGTTGGCAATAGCATCGTTGCATCGATGGATTCCTTCATAGCCAAATTGCCACTCACGTGAAATATAGGCATATCCGGCGCTTGGGGCGGTTGAAGTTAGCAGGGCGATGCTTGAATAGTATCCGGAGCAGAATCCCATTGATTCTATTCCCAGTTTATTGATACCTGTTACTTCCGACTTTTCAGGGTTAAGGACTAGGAGGCTTCTGTTGTATAGTACGTCATAAATACCGGCAACTCCTTTGTCTGCCAGCTCTTCACTTGTCCACATGTTACCCGTGGCTATTTGATCGTACGGAGTTGTGTCGAGCATATAAGTACATCCCTGAAGGATGCTACAGATTGTCAGGCAGAATATTATTACTTTTTTCATAATTCATTTATTTGTTATATGAGTAATCGATGAATTAAAATGATAGTTGTGCACCGAATGCAAACTGTCTGGTTAATGGATAAGTTATTGAAGTACCCATTTCTGGATCGAGTCCCGGATAGCTTGTTATGGTTAACAGATTTTCTCCGGAAAAATAAAAACGTAGTTTCTCTACCATGAATTTTCTGGTCCATTTCACGGGAATTGTATATCCTATCTGAATGTTCTTTAGTTTGACATAATCACCTTTATACTTCCAAAAAACACTGCTGGTACCATTATCACGTTGTGTCTGGTCTGTGATTCGTGGATACTTTGCAGTTATATTTGTTCTGGAGTCAGATGGATTTTCCGGGTTATAAAAGTAATGATTGTCCGCTACACGCTGGCTGATTCCAAATCCATTTTCAGTTCGAGTACCATTGTAGGAAGAATGGTTCCAATAAAGATCGAATCCTGCACTACCAGCCCATAGCATATAGAAATCAAAACCTTTGTAGGCCACTGAAAGATTGAGACCAAAGTTATAACGGGGCTGGGTAGAGGTTCCGGTAAAGTTCATATCATTGGTATCACCATAATTGCCGTCTCCGTTAGCATCTGCATAAATCAAGTCGCCATACCATAATTGATCTTTTGCCACCTTGGTTACTCCATTAAACTTATATCCATCAGCTATCATGGCTTTTACCCAGGCCATATCAGATTCTGTACGAATCATACCGTCGACTGGTCCAGCATTGATGTCAGGTTTTCCTTCGGAGTATGAACCATTACCACGATAAGGTTGTCTCAAATACATTTCTCCTAACATCCTATTTTCAACGATGACACCTCCAAAACCGCTTTGTGCTACATCCCCGTAATTACTGACGAATCTCGTAGGGTTTCCGGCATTATCATATTCCCAGTATCTGGCAAGTTCTCCTTTATATTTCATTACCTTGTTTTGATTGTAAGAGAAGTTACCTTCTATACGGTATGTAAAATCTTTGATATTATCTTGCCATCCTAAAGTCAATTCTACACCGCGGTTACGTACTTCTGCTATATTTTCTGTAGAACCGGTGACTTTACCCATGGATAGGGGAATGGATGGAGTGAATAGTATTCCCGTGGTCATTTTATTATACCAGTCGAATTCTCCTGTCAGTCTGTTGTTGAAGAAACCTAAGTCGATTCCAACATTGGTGGTGGTTGTAGATTCCCACTCAAGAAAACTGTTTCCAAGTTTACTGATAGCCAGTCCTGTGGTAGGTGAAGAGTTGATAACTACTTTATTAGTACTATAATTGGCTTGCCAGTCATAGTTTCCTGATGCGTTATTTCCAAGTTTTCCCCAAGAGGCACGAATTTTTAAATTAGAAAGATAATCTTGTGCAAAACTCATGAATTTTTCTTCATTTATTCTCCAACCAGCAGAGAAAGATGGGAAAACTCCCCAACGACTTTCCGGGGCGAACCGCGACGAACCATCATAACGGACATTTGCTTCAAATAGATAGCGCCCTTTGAAGGCGTAATTAAGACGTCCGAAATAAGAAATCAGAGCCCAGTCTGTTTCATTACTGTCGCTGGAAACGAGTTCTGTTGCTGTTTTAAGTTGAGTTAGGCTCCAGTCTGACATACCTTTTCGTGTTACGTCGAAATAATTTTCATTATAGTAGGAAGTCGTGAATCCACCCAATGCGCTTATTTCATGATCGTGGGAAAGGGTTGTGTTATAGCGTATCAGAATTTCGGAGTTTTCTCTACGTCTTTTAAATGATTTGTTATTAATGCTTGCATTTTCTAAGGCACTTTCATTGGCACGTATGTTTTTTACGTAATCCCATGTACCGTTTGGAGCTCCCCATGTGGCATAATCTCCCCAATCAGGAGCATAGTTATAGCTTGCTTCGATGGATAATCCTTTCATCGGGCGAATACTGCCGAAGAGTGTGAAATTTCCGCGAAACATTTTATCATATCCACAGCGTCTCATTTTTTCGAATATGTTATTGGCATTAGTGGATTCTTCTGTTGCCGCTGGTAGCCCCCATTTATCATTTTCTCCCGGATAGACTCCGGGAGTTGTTTTATAAAGATATTCAAATCCGCGGCTGATATTGGCAAGGCCTATATCTTGTTTTAATCCATTGAGACGGGTACCAACGGAAAACCATTTATTAATTTTTATTTCGATGTTCGTTCGGAATTGGAACTGCTGGAATCCGGAGTCTGTTCCTTTTTGGTTCATGACTCCATCTATATCTTGATATCCTAAAGATAAAAAGTAGTTTACCTTGTCATTACTTCCTGAAATAGATAGATTATGTTTTTGTGAGAATCCCGATCCCATGATTTCATTAAACCAGTCTGTATTAGGATAGGCCATGTAATTAGGTATCCCGAATTCATTAGTCCCATTGGGATTATTTTGGGCTTCACGCCATTTATCTATGGTTGATTGTTCAAAAATATGAGCTTTTCCTACATTTTCTGCACCCTCGTTGATAAGTTCCATGTGTCTGGCATAGTCACTGACTAATGAGAGTTTGTTTTGAGGAGTCTCTATAGAGCCATAGAACGAATAGTTTACTCTGGTTTTTCCCTGTCCTTTCTTGGTAGTTACAAGAATCACTCCATTGGCTGCACGTGAGCCATAGATTGCTGCCGAAGCTGCATCTTTCAGTACAGTGATACTGGCAATATCTTCCGTATTCACATTGTTCATGTCCCATTCGATACCATCTACAAGTACTAATGGATTATTAGAGTTCAATGTTCCGGTACCACGAATCCTGATAGTTGCTCCATTTGAACCGGGCTTTCCGGAACTTTGTTGCACTTGGACACCTGCCGAAAGTCCTGCCATTGCACTAGAAGCGTTGGCTATAGGGCGGCTTGACATTTCCTGATTAAAGTTTACTGTTGATACTGAACCTGTTAGATTTGCCTTTTTCTGAACGCCGTATCCTACTACGACTACTTCTTCAAGTGATTCTGATTTAGGAAGTAGAGTCACATTTAGTATCGTTTTATTATCCACGAGTATTGTTTGGGATACATAACCGATATAACTGAATTGAAGTTTGGTTCCCGGCATGACTTGAATGGAATACTCTCCTTCCAGATTTGTAGAGGTTCCATTGCCCGATTCCAAAATGGAAACGGTAGCTCCGGGCAAAGGATAGTTACTTTCGTCGGTGACTTTTCCCGAGATTTTTATTTGCTGGGCAGACATTGTCAGGCAATGTAAAGCGAATATAGCCATAAATAGAATGTGTTTTTTCATATAATACATATAGAACAAATGGTTTTTAATTAGAAATATTCCTTTCAATAATGCTCTAAATATTTTCAGTTCAATCGCTATACGTCAAATAACTTGTCCGGACATATAATTAAGAAGTATAGCTGGTATATTAGAAAATATCAGAGAACTAAATGATGGTTACTGCAAAAATAGATGGTATATTGCAATATCAATAGTCCGGATGAGGAAAATAATACCAATTTTAGTAATGAAGTGAAAAGGCTAAAACATAAAATAGCTCAAGTTAGTCAAATAAGGCTCCGAATTAGTCATATTTTTGTGACGGGGGGGGTGATGAATGAAAATAAATTCTATATTTGCGTATATCATAAATGTTGCACAATGAATCATTTATTTCGTATATTAGTGCTGGTCATTACGATTGCACAAGCTGATTTTCTTTGTGGCCAGACTTTTTCTGTTATGAGAAAATATGATGTTAAGACCGGATTGTCTGATAATACGGTGAGGACCATCATGCAAGATTCAACCGGATATATATGGCTGGGAACGAAAGATGGAATAAACCGTTGTAATGGGACTGAATTTACTAAATTTGCTGATTCTGTAGATTCATCAAATAATACATTAATTAATGTCTTGAAGCTTTATCCGCATATCGACCGAGTCAATATTTGGACAGCTACTACAGACGGGCTCTATCTTTTCAATACTCAATCTAAAGATTTCACACTATTTGGTGAGAAAACAGACCTGGGAGTTAGTGTTGTGGGTACTGTGAACGATTTGTGCTATGATGATGACGGACGATTATGGATTGGTACTTCGAGAGGATTATTTGTATATAATGAAAAGAAAGGGCAGCTACGAAGATATGTGAAATCGCAGGTAGAACCGACTTCTATCCCTGATAATCAGGTAATCTCAGTGTTTAAAGATTCTTCGGGAACTTTATGGTTCGGGACTCGTCAGGGATTGGCGAGATATAAAAAAGCTTCGGATAATTTTGCAGTATATCGCCTGCCTCGTCTTACAAAGGTTTCTCACCCATTTGAAATAAGCACTTTGATGGAAACAGCTGATGGTGAAATTTGGATAGGCACCAGATATGATGGATTGTTACATCTGGACAGATCGGATGGTTCTTTTAGCGCTTATCCTGTAGTAGCGACCTATCAAAACAATACTTGGATTCGGGCTCTTTTCCAATATAGCTCGAATGTGTTTTTTATAGGAACAGAAGATGGGTTATTTCTATTTCGTCAGAAAGAGAAAACTATTCACAAATTGGAGGCGTTCGGTTCAAAGTGTATTTATTCATTCAGTCGTGATCGCGAAGGTGGAGTATGGGTGGGTACTTATTTTGATGGGGTATATTATATATCACCGCAAAGTAATTATATCAAATGGTATTATGAAAAACATAAACAAAACTCATTATCCGGAAATGCGGTTAGCCAGTTTAGTGAAGACTCTGAGGGAAATTTATGGATTGCTACAGAGAATGGTGGTTTGAACTATTTTAATCCGCGTACTGAAGAGTTTACACGTTATATGGCAAATGGTTCTTCTACAAATGTCAGCCATAATAATATACATGCTTTATTACTGGACGATCATCAGCTATGGATAGGAACTTTTTCCCGGGGTATTGATATCATGAATCTGAAAACGCGTTCTGTAGTGAAAAACTATCTATATAATATGAATGATTCTAATTCCATTCCTCATAATCATATTTATTCGTTATATAAAAACAGACGCGGAGAAATCTTTGTTGGTACAATGGGAGGGTTTTGTCAGTTTTTACCGGAAATAAACAAGTTTCATCGTTTTGAAAAGTTGAAGGATGTGTTTGTATATGATATGTTGGAGGACAGTGCGGGTATACTATGGATTGCCACCAAAGGAGATGGGATATGGCGTTATGATCGGAGAACAGGAGGATTCAAGAATTACAAGCATTCAGTGTCCGATTCAGGCTCTTTGAGTAATAATCGTGTAGTTCGGGTTTATATAGACCGTATCGGGCAACTGTGGTTTTGTACGGAAGGAGGTGGAATATCCCGTTATGATTATGATTCCGATTCTTTTGTGAATTATAATTATCGAAAGAAGTTGTATAGCCACGTTATATATGGGATACTGGATGATAAGGATGGTAATTTATGGTTGTCATCCAACTATGGAATCATAAAGTATAACCCACTCACGGAAGGGTCGAAGCTATATACTCATGAAGATGGTTTGCAGAGTAATTTATTTAATTTTCGTTCATCTCTAAAGGCCAGTAATGGACTGTTTTATTTTGGAGGAGTGGAAGGATTTAATTGTTTTTATCCGGATAAGTTATATACAAACACGGTCAAGCCCACTGCAGTAATTTCTTCTATTAATTTGCATGATAGTAGTGGGAGTGCAGGAACGCATAAAATAAATATCAGTAGGCAGAGTGAATTTACCGTTGATTATCATATTTCTTCTTTTGAGATAGAATATGAATGCCTGAGTTTTGTAGCTCCTTCTAAAAATCGTTATGCCTATAAAATAGATCAGGTGCATGATGACTGGGTTTATACGGATAAACACTCGGTGACTTTCATGGATCTACCTTCAGGCACATATAAATTTATGGTGAAGGCAGCAAATAATGATGGGGTGTGGAGTGATAATCCTTGTTTCATAAACCTACATATAGAGGCTCCCTTTTGGAAAACTATATCAGCTAAAATCGTTTATGTCTTTTTACTTTTATTTTCTGCTTATTTACTTCTACTTAGGTACTCTAAAAAGCAAAGTGAAAAGCGTGAACGTGAGAAAAAGGATATGGAGCTGATGATGGAGCAGGAGATGTATCGATCTAAAATTCAGTTTTTTACTCATGTTGCACATGAGATAAAAACTCCGGTCAGCTTGATAAAGGCTCCGTTGGAGGCCATTTTTGAATCTGGCACATGGAGTGAGGAGACTGAAGCTAATCTTTCTATCATCCGGCAAAATACAAACCGATTACTCGAATTGATCAAGCAGTTGTTGAATTTCCGTAAAGTGGATCAAGAAGGCTATAAATTGTCATATAGCGAGGTGGATATTAATTCTTTTATGAAAGATATCATCAGGAGATTTACTTCATTTTCATCATCTGTTACTATTCAGACGAAGTTTGCACAAGAGCATCTGATATATAATGTAGATGCTGAGGCTCTGACAAAAATAGTCAGCAATTTGCTGACCAATGCTTTCAAATATGCGCGTAATGAAATTTGGGTTTCTGCTGGTGAAGCTGTTGTGGAAGATGCTGTAATGCTTGAAATTTCTGTCGGTGATGATGGCCCGGGAGTGACGGAAACCGAAGCTGCTAAGATTTTTGAACCATTCTATCGTTCTGGAAATAACAACTCGGCAGAGACAGGTTTTGGAATAGGGTTGAGTCTTGTAAAATTGCTGGTAGATAAGCTTGGAGGTAAAATATCTGTTGGTAAAAGTAGTCAAGGCGGGTTTCTGCTTACGATACATTTACCTAAAGCGGAGGTTAGCGTAACCAAGTTGGCCGATAATCGGAATGAACATGAATTTTATGGGCATTTTGAAATATACGAATGTAATCTTCTTATTGTAGAGGATACACATGATATGCTGGAATTTTTATTGAAAAATCTAGGGTATAATTACAATGTTTTGGGAGCAACAAATGGAAAAGAAGCATTAAAAATATTACATAACAACACTATTGATATTATTATTAGCGATATTGTAATGCCCGAGATGGATGGTTTTGAATTGTTGAATGCAGTTCGTGCGGATAAGATGTTGTGTCATATTCCATTTATATTGTTATCAGCACAAAGCTCGGTTAATTCAAAGATAACAGGATTGGATTACGGAGCAGACGCCTATATTGATAAACCTTTTTCTTTAAGTCATATCAAGGCAACAATAGATAATCTTCTGAAAAACAGAAAGGTTCTGTTTGAGCGTTTTGCCAGTATGTCTAATTTGGAGTATGGTCAAGGAGAAATTAAACGTTCTGATCTTGAGTGGCTTGAACAAGTTAATGAGATTATTATCCGCAATTTTACGAATGAAAGTTTTACGGTTGACATACTTGCTTCAGAAATGGCTTTGAGTCGTTCTAATTTGCAACGTAAATTGAAGGGAGTTACGGGACTTCCTCCTATTGATTACATACGGCTTGTCCGATTGAAGTCGGCCGCACAGTTCTTGAAAGAGGGGAAATATCGAGTGAATGAAGTCTGTTATCTGGTAGGTTTCAGCAATCATTCTTATTTTGCTCGTTGTTTTCAGAAACAATTTGGAGTATTACCGAAAGATTATATGAAAGGTAGTTGAATTAAATCTGTTCTGTTTTTAAGATATTCACGGAAAAAGGAAAGAAAGAAAAGGGCCAAACAGAAAATAAACTGCATGAACAATTGCAAGAATATGCGTTTTTTCTTTTTATATTGTATTTATTTCCTTGAAATATGCAATATATGGCGTCACTAAACCATCGGTTTGGTGTAATCAAAGCTTCGGTTTGTTTAAAACAAACGCTCTCTTTGGTATAAACAAACCGTTGGTTCCTTTTAAAGGAAGCGGAACTAGGCTTTTGAAGAGGGTATTTAGCGCTATTTTGTCTTTTTCTATTGCTTATTTATAAATAGCAATCTGCTGCATTTCTTGTGAGATGATAGCTATTTGTACTTTTGATTGGCTACTTTTATTGCAACTTGTTTGCTAATAGTACCTATCTTATGTTATTTGCGAAATCTGTAACTCTAAATGGCGGGCGTTTTTCATGAAGTGCAAGGAAACGGCTCGAATGATGAAGAGCAGGACAAGTAAAATATGCAATTCTTCATGTTGGCACTTTTTTCAGCGATCAATGTCATTCTTCTTTTCTGTTCCGATAATTGGCCGGTGATGTTCCCAAATGCGCTTTTACGTATTTCCCGAAAAAGGACTGATTGGGGAAGTTGAACTCTTCCGCAATTTCCTTGATAGACTTTTCCGAACGTTTTAATCGGTATTTGATATGCTCCACGGTAGTTTCGTTAATCAAATCCAACGGAGTCCTGCCACACGCCTGCTTGATGACTTTCGAGAAATGCTTCGGAGTGTAGCAAAGCTCGTTGGCAAAATAGCTCACCGAACGGTGCATCCCCTTGTCCTTCGATAACAGTTCCATGAACTTCCGCAAAATGTAATTCACCTGTTTGATACCTTCTTTCGAACCCTCCGTATTGCCGGTAGCTTCCATTTCCTTGTGAAGCTGTCCCAGCATTTCGCAAAAGATAGCGGAAAAGAGATATTGCATCACTTCTTTGTGGTAGCAATGAGGCTCATCGTTTATCTTGGCTATAATTAAATCCCGGTAGAATCCGAAGAAAGTTTTATCCTCCCCGTTGCCAACCGACTTCACCGGATTGTTGTGGATATGAATGGCAGTATTCCACGTTTCCTTTTCCATTTTAATAATACGTTGCAGGAAACGGGTAGAGAATCCGGCAAGCCTGACTTTATATTTAGGACTAAGCATCGTATGGCTGATAATCGTATTGGGCAGACCGAGCAGCAGCTCGCCCGCCTGCAACTTATAGGTCCGGTAGTTGACGTCTAATTGGATGCACCCTTCTATACAAACCGCGATGAGAAAACAATTCAGTTTGATTGTATCATTACTATAAGGAGTCCCCTCCAGACTGTTGACTATCGCAAAGTCATCATCGATATAATCAAGGACGTGCTGACTGTCCTTAAAATCCTCTATATCCACCGTAATAATGTTCTCTTTTTCCATGTTCTTTCCTTTTTTACTTTTTGCAAAGTTGGCGAATAATCGGGAAAACAGAATGTCCCATACTTCTTCAGATTTGTTTGATATGTCGTTTATTGCCAAATAGTTAGCTATAATAAACGTAAATGGCGAAAATAGGACATTTATGGAGGGAAATTGGTCACTCTTGCCTTGTTCTTTTCTCCTACTTTTGTCCAGGATTTAACAAAAGACCAAAAGAGAAAGTATGATTACAGTAAGCAAAAAATGGATACGGCTGATAGGGATTGTCGGTTGTACAGTGTGGATGGCATCTTGCAAGCAAGCATCGGATGCGGGAGTGAAATCTTCTTCTTATGCAGTAATGCAGATAGAAGCGGTGGATAAGGAATTTTCTTCTTCCTATTCGGCGAGCATACGTGGGCGGCAGGATATTGATATCTATCCGCAGGTGTCGGGAACGATTGAGAAACTCTGTGTGACCGAAGGACAGAAAGTGCGCCGCGGGCAATCGCTTTTCATTATCGACCAAGTTCCTTACAAGGCCGCACTCAAAACCGCCATTGCCAATATGGAAGCAGCACGTGCCGCACTGGGTACTGCCGAACTGACCTACAAGAGCAACAAAGAACTGTATGCGCAGAAAGTAGTTTCGGAATTCAGCCTGAAAACGGCCGAGAATTCTTATCTCACCGCCAAAGCTCAACTGTCGCAGGCCGAAGCACAAGAGATCAGTGCCCGCAACAATCTCTCTTATACCGAAGTGAAAAGTCCCAGTGACGGAGTTGTCGGTGCATTGCCTTATCGTGCAGGCGCATTGGTAAGTGCCAATATGCCCTATCCGCTTACTACGGTCAGCGACAATTCGGATATGTATGTCTATTTCTCCATGACCGAGAATCAGTTGCTTTCCCTCACCCGCCAGTATGGCGACATGGACGAAGCGTTGAAGAACATGCCGGAAGTGGAACTGCGCCTCAATGATAATTCGGTTTATGATAAGAAAGGTATCATCGAATCCATCAGCGGCGTCATCGACCGGCAAACGGGTACTGTGGTGGCGCGCGTGGTGTTTCCCAACGAATCGCGGTTGCTTCATAGCGGAGCATCGGGCACGGTGGTAGTGCCGAGCATTTATAAAGACTGTATTGCTATTCCGCAGACGGCCACCGTGCGGATGCAGGATAAGACGATTGTATATAAGGTAGTGGACGGAAAGGCTGTATCTACCCTGATAACAGTGGCCGCAAACAATGACGGACGCGAATATGTGGTGCTGGACGGACTGAAAGCAGGTGATGAAATTGTATCGGAAGGCGCCGGACTGGTGCGCGAAGGCATGCAAGTTAAATAAGAAGGAGACTGATTATGAAAGGAAATATATTTATAAAACGGCCGGTGATGGCTATCTCCATCTCCGTACTGATTCTGGCTATAGGGCTTATTTCGCTCTTCACGCTGCCGGTGGAGCAATATCCTGACATTGCACCTCCGACGGTATACGTAACTGCCAGTTATACGGGGGCCGATGCCGAGGCAGTGATGAACAGTGTCATCATGCCACTGGAGGAGAGTATCAACGGTGTGGAAGACATGATGTATATCAGTTCCAGTGCTTCCAATGCAGGTTTGGCTATTATACAGGTTTATTTCAAGCAGGGCACAGACCCCGATATGGCGGCAGTCAACGTGCAGAACCGTGTGGCGAAAGCGCAGGGATTGCTTCCGGCTGAAGTAACGAAAGTCGGCGTCAGCACGATGAAGCGGCAGACCAGCTTCTTGCAGATTGGCGCTTTGGTCTGCACGGACGGTCGATACGATCAGACGTTCCTCGCCAATTATCTGGACATCAACGTTATTCCGCAGATTAAACGTATCGAGGGAGTGGGAGACGTGATGGAGTTGGGCGATACATACAGTATGCGTATCTGGCTGAAACCGGAACGGATGGCGCAATACGGACTGGTTCCGTCGGACATTACCGCCATATTGGGTGAACAGAACATCGAAGCTCCCACCGGTTCACTGGGCGAGAGTTCGAAGAATGTTTTCCAGTTTACGATGAAATATCGCGGACGCCTCAAAAGCGTGGAAGAATTCCGGAACACGGTTGTCCGTTCGCGGGAAGACGGTTCGATACTTCGCCTGCAAGATGTGGCAGAGGTGGAACTGGGTACGATGACGTATAGTTTCCGCAGTGAGATGGACAGTCAGCCTGCCGTTCTTTATATGATATTCCAGACAGCCGGTTCCAATGCCACCGCTGTCAACAAAGAAATCACTACGCAGATAGAACGGATGGAGAAGAATCTGCCGGAAGGAACGGAGTTCGTCACGATGATGAGTTCGAATGACTTCCTTTTCGCTTCCATACACAATGTGGTGGAGACGCTGATTATTGCCATCATTCTGGTCATCCTCGTGGTCTATTTCTTCTTGCAGGATCTGAAGAGTACGCTGATTCCCTCCATCTCTATCATTGTGTCGTTGGTGGGTACGTTTGCCTGTCTGGTGGCTGCGGGTTTCAGTCTGAACATCCTGACGCTGTTTGCACTGGTGCTTGCCATCGGTACGGTGGTGGATGATGCCATTGTGGTGGTGGAGGCCGTGCAATCCAAGTTCGATGCCGGATATAAGTCTGCCTATCTTGCCACGAAAGATGCAATGGGCGACGTGACGATGGCTATTGTCTCCTGTACCTGTGTATTTATGGCTGTGTTTATTCCTGTAACCTTCATGGGAGGTACTTCGGGCGTGTTCTATACACAATTCGGTATCACGATGGCAACTGCCGTAGGTATTTCGATGATTTCGGCTTTGACGCTCTGTCCCGCTTTGTGCGCCATCATGATGCGTCCGTCGGACGGAACCAAGAGCGCCAAGAGCATCAACGGACGGGTACGTGCAGCTTACAATGCTTCGTTCAATGCCGTATTGGGTAAATATAAGAGAGGTGTGATGTTCTTCATCCGCCATCGCTGGATGGTGTGGACTTCACTGGCTGTTGCCGTTGCTTTGCTGGTTTACCTGATGAGTACCACTAAAACGGGACTTGTGCCGCAGGAAGACCAGGGTGTCATTATGGTGAATGTCAGCATTTCACCGGGAAGCACGCTCGAAGAAACCACGAAAGTGATGGACCGCCTGGAAAATATCCTGAAAGATACGCCCGAAATAGAACACTACGCCCGCGTAGCAGGATATGGACTGATATCCGGTCAGGGAACTTCGTACGGTACGATGATTATCCGCCTGAAAGACTGGAGCGAACGAAAGGGCAAGGAGCATAGCTCGGATGCTGTGGTGTCACGCCTCAACGGACAATTCCAGGCGATAAAGGAAGCGCAGGTATTCAGCTTCCAGCCTGCCATGATTCCGGGTTACGGTATGGGTAATTCCCTCGAACTGAACCTTCAGGACATGACGGGTGGAGAATTGGCTACGTTCTATGAAGCGGCTATACAGTTCCTCGGTGCTTTGAACGAGCGTCCGGAGGTAGCGATGGCTTATACATCGTATGCTATCAACTTCCCGCAGATATCGGTGGAAGTGGACGCTGCCAAATGTAAGCGTGCAGGAATTTCGCCGAGTGCGGTGCTCGATGCGGTGGGCAGTTATTGCGGTGGCGCGTATATTTCCAACTATAACCAGTATGGTAAAGTATATCGTGTGATGATGCAGGCTTCGCCTGAATACCGCCTCGACGAGCAGGCACTGAATAATATGTTTGTACGCAATGGTACGCAGATGGCTCCGGTGAGCCAGTTCGTGACGCTGAAACAAGTGCTGGGACCGGAAACGGCCAACCGTTTCAATCTTTACAGCACCATCACCGCCAATGTGAATCCTGCCGACGGTTACTCCTCCGGCGAGGTGCAGAAAGTGATTGAAGAAGTGGCTGCACAGTCTTTGCCGGCAGGCTACGGATATGAATATGGTGGTATGGCACGCGAAGAAGCAAGTAGCGGTGGTGCGCAGACGGTTTTCATTTACGCCATCTGTATCTTCCTTATCTATCTGATTCTGGCCTGTCTTTATGAGAGTTTCCTCATACCGTTTGCTGTTATCTTCTCCGTGCCGTTCGGGCTGATGGGATCGTTCCTTTTCGCCAAAATACTCGGGTTGGAGAATAATATCTATCTGCAGACGGGTGTGATTATGTTGATCGGTTTGCTGGCTAAGACGGACATTCTGATTACGGAGTACGCCATAGAACGTCGCCGCAAGGGAATGGGTATCGTGGAGTCTGCCTACTCTGCCGCACAAGTCCGCTTGCGTCCTATCCTGATGACGGTGTTGACGATGATCTTCGGTATGCTTCCGCTGATGTTTTCCTCCGGTGCAGGTGCCAATGGCAACAGTTCGCTGGGTACGGGTGTTGTGGGCGGTATGGCTGTCGGGACACTGGCATTGCTCTTTGTCGTTCCGGTTTTCTACATCATCTTTGAGTTTTTGCAGGAGAAAATCCGCAAACCGATGGAAGAGGAACCAGATGTGCAGGTGCTTTTAGAGAAAGAAAAGAGTGAAGTTGAACGCGAACGTAAATAAATGAAAGAAAGAATGAAGAAGAATATCATCACATTAGTTGCCATCAGTCTGTCGTTGAGCGGTTGTGGCATCTATACCAAATATGAACCCGCCACTGTCGTTCCCGACGATCTTTACGGCGGGGAAGTGGTGACCGAAGACACTGCCGGTCTGGGTAATATGGACTGGCGGGAACTCTTCACCGACCCTTATTTGCAATCCCTCATTGAAGTGGGATTGCAGACCAATACCGATTATCAGTCTGCCCAGCTCCGTGTGGAAGAAGCACAGGCCGTACTGATGTCCGCCAAACTTGCTTTTCTGCCTGCTTTTGCCCTTTCCCCGCAGGGAACGGTGAACAGTTTTGATACACACAAGGCTACGCAGGCTTATTCATTGCCCGTTACTGCCAGTTGGGAGCTGGACGTATTCGGTCGTATGCGCAATGCCAAAAAACAGGCGAAAGCACTTTATGCTCAAAGCGAGGATTATCGTCAGGCTGTCCGTACCCAGTTGATAACAGGCATAGCCAATACTTACTATACCCTGCTGATGCTCGATGAGCAGCTTGCCATCTCGCAGCAGACGGAAGAGTCGTGGAGGGAAATCGTATCTTCCACCCGCGCCCTGATGAATGCAGGCATGTCCAACGAATCGGCAGTGTCGCAGATGGAAGCCACCTACTATCAGGTGCAGGCTTCCGTCCTCGACCTGAAGCAGCAGATCAACCAGGTGGAGAACAGCCTCGCCCTGCTGCTGGCAGAGACGCCCCGCAGCTACGAACGGGGCAGCCTGTCCGACCAGCAGTTCCCCAAAGACTTTGCAGTAGGCATTCCGGTGCAGATGCTTGCCCGCCGTCCCGATGTCCGCATGGCGGAACGTTCGTTGGAATCGGCTTTCTATGGAACGAACGCGGCACGTTCTGCCTTCTATCCCTCCATCACGTTGAGCGGAAGTGCAGGTTGGACGAATTCGGCCGGAGTGATGATCGTCAATCCGGGTAAGTTTGTGGCTTCGGCAGTAGGTTCGCTCACGCAACCGCTGTTTGCCCGCGGACAGGTCATTGCGCAATATCGCATTGCCCGTGCACAGCAGGAAGAAGCTGCCCTTGGATTTCAGCAGGCATTGCTGAATGCCGGCAGCGAGGTGAACGATGCCTTGACTGCCTGGCAGACGAGCAAAGAAAAAACTATTCTATTGGATAAGCAGGTTGCCTCTCTGCAAACGGCACTGCACAGCACTTCTCTGTTGATGGAGCACGGAAACACTACCTATCTGGAAGTGCTCACTGCCCGCCAGACCTTACTCAGTGCCCAACTCTCACAAACGGCCAACCGCTTCGCGGAGATTCAAAGTATGATCAGCCTTTACCAGGCTCTGGGAGGCGGTCAGGAATAAGCAACAGTGCCGTACTTTCTCTGTATCTTCATCTTCACTTTCGGATGAAGAAAGGGCTGTCCGGGAAGTGATTCCAGGGCAGCCCGCTTTGCGTATATACTCATTAATGAAATTGACTGTAGCGAGATATTCGCCTACACAACAGGCTTAACAATATCTATTCTTAAGCCAAGCGCATCAATAATCCGGAAGAAAAGACCGACTCCCGGTTCAATAGCACCTT
>OHFB01000548.1_pt1 | contig 18712 bp, 15 predicted proteins | sample 1567461 | NCBI WGS metagenome assembly OHFB01 (sample SAMEA3879566, study PRJEB24766) | human gut metagenome | biome: human-associated habitat; feature: feces | place: USA | collected 1985/1987
AAAACAAATCGTTTTAACAACGTGGAGGATAATATATATTATGTTTGATATAATCACTGATTCAGCATGTGACATCGTAAGAGAATATGCAGAGACTCATAATCTTAAGCTTGTCCCTCTCTATACAACATTTGACGGTGTTAACTACCTGAAAGAACAATACGACATTACTCATGATGAATTCTATAGAAGAATGACAGATGAAGGCGCTTTTCCAAAGTCTTCTCTTCCAAGTGTACAGGATTTTGTTGATGCTATTATGCCAAGTGTAGAAGCTGGCAGACCTGCTATCGTATGCACAATTACATCATACTTCTCAGGTTCATACAATTCAGCCTGCACTGCTAAGGACATTATATTAGAAGACCATCCTGATGCTAAGGTTACAGTCATCAATTCATTACTTAACTCAGCATCATTTTCACTCTTCATATATCAGGCTCTCCAGATGAGAAAAGCCGGATATTCATATGAAGATACAATTAAAGTCCTTGAGTCTTTAAGAAATGATGGACGAATCATGTTCACAACAGAATCACTCGAATATTTAAGCAAAGGTGGACGTCTTGCAAAGACAGCAATCACAATTACAAGCAAATTAAGTCTCCGTCCTATCATTGTTATGAAAGAAGGTGAGATTGGACTTGGTGGATTCACAAGGACAAGAAACAAAGGTAAGTCTAACGTTATTGACATGATTCAGAAATACATTGAATCAACAGGAAGACCAATTGATGACTGGGATATCACAGTTGGTTACTGCACTAACCTTGAAGAAGCAGAAAAGTACAGAGATGACGTTGAAGCACAGCTTGGCATCAAGCTTCTTGAAAGACGTGAAGATTTTAAGACAAGAATCAGTATTATCTCAGGCTGCCATACAGGTCCTTATGCATTAGGAATTGCATGCATCCCTAAGTACACAACTGTTAAATTGTAATTATACAGTTTTTATTTATTAAAGCTGTTAACGAAAAAGCGGAATGGTTTGAACTGCCATTCCGCTTTTCTATTATTCTACTTATTCATATGGTCCATAATCCAGCCATATATTTCCTCATATATTTCTTCTTTATTAAGTTCATTGCACAACTCATGTCTGCAGTCCTCGAAAAGTCTCAAATCAATATCATCAATATGTCCATGATATGTGTTATATGCCCTGTATACACCTTTACCATATTCACCTACCGGATCATCAAGGCCTGACACCATAAGCATTGGAAGGTTCTTTGGAATCTTTGCTATATTCCGTGGCTTTCTTACATACAGAATCATATTCATAAGACCTCTGTAGCCATTAACTGTAAATAGAAATGTTGTAAGCTTTCCTGCATTGTATTCATCAACTACTGTCTCATCTCTTGTCAGCCAGTCATTAGACGTTCTTACATTCTTAATGCGCTTATTATAAGCTCCGAACATAATCTTAGAAATCAGTCTGCTTCTGTATCTGTCTCCCTTTATAAATCTTGTAATATCAGCCAGCGCCTTTCCTGCAAGAACCATTGGTGTTGGCTGGTGTCCTGTTCCCATTATAATAACACCATCCAGCTCATATCCATAATCGCATATATATTTTCTTGTAACAAATGAACCCATACTGTGTCCAAGAAGATAATAAGGAATACCCGGGTACATCTTCTTTGTCAGAACTGTAAGATGATGCACATCCTTTGCCAGTGCTTCCCCAGGATGTTCATCTTTAAAAAAACCCAGATCATCATCTGAACACACTGACTCTCCATGTCCAAGATGGTCATTACCTACAACTACAAAGCCCCTGTCTGCCATGAATCTTGCAAATCCGTCATATCTGTCTATATACTCTATCATTCCATGACTTATCTGCAATACAGCTACCGGCTTGTCATATTCATTCTCATCAGGTCTCCACATAACAACATGAATAGATGTCTTTCCATCACAAGACATAAAAGAATTGGATTGCTTCTTAACCATACAGTTCCTCCTCTGACATTACTTATTCTTTGCCCACATATAGCAGAAAGCCTGTGTTCTTGCCGCAAAATGTTTATCCTTAAGAAGATTCCTTACTTCTTCCCTTGAATACCATGCAGCTGAGATTTCTTCAAATGTTGATGTACTCGGTGCAAATTCTCCTGATGCCTTACCAATAACAACAGCATTAGTTTCATTAGAAAAGCCTATTGCACTATAGCTGTCATACAGCTTGTCATCAATTGCTATAAGATCAAGGCCTGTCTCCTCTTTAAGTTCACGCTTTGCCGCAATCTCCGGAGTTTCCCCTGCATCAATAAGTCCTGCCGGAAAATTATATACATAATCACCTACAGACATTCTGTATTCCTTATTAATAAGAATACGTTCATCATTCTCATCTGTAGCAACGATAACCACACCATCTGTCTTATTATTATGCACATCATCAATTGTCTTAATATCTTTATTACGGCTTATAATCTCATAAACCTTTTTCTTATCATCTTCTGTTGTATAATAAAGGTCATATCTGTCTATAAATCTGCCTTCACTTACTTTCTTAATACCATCAAATTTCATATTACTTAACCGCTGTCACCTTGTAATCCTTATCCTCAACAGTCTTCTTTAATACATCGTTATCAACTTCCTTAGAAAGTGTAACAACTGCTGTTCCGTTCTCATGGCTTACAACTGCCTCTGTAACTCCGTCAACAGCCTCAAGTGCCTTCTTAACTGCAGCCTCACAGTGTCCACACATCATACCCTCAATATTCATAGTCTTTGTCATAGTTTTGTCTCCTTTTGTCGTTTTATTTTTAATTTTGCCTGACTTTTTCTTATAAATATAGTCTTTTCCTGTATCATATATCTTTATAAGATTAAGTCTTAACGCATTCGTTACTACACAGAAGCTTGATAAACTCATAGCTGCTGCACCAAACATTGGATTAAGTGTCCATCCAAATACTGGTATCCACACACCTGCTGCAAGTGGGATTCCTACGCAATTATAGAAGAATGCCCAGAACAGGTTCTGATGTATGTTGGTAAGAGTTCTCTTTGAAAGCCTTATAGCTGCAGGCACATCTGATAATCTGCTCTTCATAAGAACTATATCAGCCGCATCTATCGCAACATCTGTACCGGCTCCAATCGCAATACCTATATCTGCTCTTGTAAGTGCCGGTGCATCATTAATCCCATCACCTACCATTATAACACTTCCCTGCTCCTTAAGTCTTGCTATTTCTTTTTCTTTTCCTTCAGGAAGAACACCTGCAATAACCTCATCAACTCCGGCAAGCTTTCCTATAGCTTTCGCGCTTCTTTCATTATCTCCAGTAATCATTACAACCTTTATTCCCATGTTCTGAAGTTCTTTAATAGCCTGTGGACTGTCTTTCTTGATAGTATCCGCAACAGCTATTATTCCAAGAAGCTCATTATTTCTAGCGAAGAAAAGTGGCGTCTTTCCTTCTGATGATAAACTGTCAGCTTTTTCCCTTAAATCATCAGAGACATTACAATAATCTGAAATGAACTTAAGATTACCGCCTGCCACTACATTTGTACCAAGCTTCCCTTTAAGTCCGTTACCAGCTACTGCCTTAAAGTCAGTTACTTCTTCTGCAAATGAGTTCTTATCTCCACTCTCTTCTACATAATTAACAACAGCCTTTGCAAGCGGGTGTTCACTTTTCTTTTCAAGGTCATATGCTATAGCAACGAGTTCTTTCTGTGAAATTCCATCACCTGTTACAATATCCGTAACCTTTGGTTCTCCCTCTGTAATAGTGCCCGTCTTATCGAGTGCGACTATCTGCATCTTGCCTGCCTGCTCTAGTGAAACGGCAGTCTTGAACATAATTCCGTTCTTTGCTCCTACTCCGTTACCAACCATAATTGCAACCGGAGTTGCAAGTCCTAACGCACAAGGACAGCTTATTACAAGCACTGAGATTCCTCTCGCAAGTGCAAATCCTAAGTCTTTGCCACATAACAGCCATACTATTGTTGTTATAACCGCTATTGTTATAACCGCAGGCACAAATACACCTGAAACTTTATCAGCAACCTTTGCAATAGGCGCTTTAGTTGCAGCCGCATCACTTACCATCTGTATTATCTTGGAAAGTGTTGTATCTTCTCCAACTCTTGTCGCCCTGCACTTTATATATCCTGATGTATTAAGTGTTGCTGCACTTACCTGATCCCCCTCCTGTTTATCAACAGGAATACTCTCACCTGTAAGAGCTGATTCATTAACTGCAGTATTACCTTCAATGATGACACCATCTACAGGTATATTCTCACCTGGTCTTACAATAAATATATCACCTGTCATGACCTGTTCAACAGGGACGCATGTTTCCTGCCCATCTGCATAAAGTACTGCCGTCTTGGCAGCAAGCTTCATAAGACTCTTTAATGCATCGGTTGTCTTTCCCTTTGAGCGGGCTTCAAGCATTTTTCCTACTGTTATAAGTGTAAGAATCATAGCCGCTGACTCAAAATAGAATTCATCCATATAGTGCATTACACCTGCCATATCACCTCTCACCTGACAGTCTGTCATGGCAAAAAGTGCATATGTACTCCACACAAATGCTGCTCCTGAACCAAGCGCAACAAGTGTGTCCATATTAGGTGAACGATGTAACAATCCCTTGAAGCCACTTATGAAGAAATGCTGATTAATAACCATTATTATTATTGTAAGCAGCATTTGTATAAGGCCCATGGCCACATGATTTCCTTCAAGCACTGATGGAAGCGGCCAGCCCCACATCATATGTCCCATACTGAAATACATAAGCACAATAAGAAATATAACTGAAGCTGTTAATCTCTTCTTTAAAACCGGGGTTGTCTTATCTGCCAGCGCATCTTCCTGCTCCTGCATTGAAGGACTGCTGTTCTTTGCACCCTTAACTGATGCACCATATCCCGCAGCTTCCACAGCTTTAATGATTACATCTGTGGGTGCAGTTCCCTCAACACCCATTGAATTAGTAAGAAGGCTTACTGAACAGCTTTCCACTCCAGGCACTTTGCTGACAGCCTTCTCGACTCTCGCCTGACACGCTGCACAGCTCATTCCTGTAACATTGTACTGTTCCATATCACGCTACGCCTCCTTGCGGTTAGTTGTTATTCCTGTAACTTTAAAATCAAGTCTCTCAATTGCAATTCTTATATCAGCATCATCGATTTCTCTGTCAACTTCAATTGTTGCCTGCTTCTTCTTAAGATTAACCTGGCATGAAGCACCATCAATCTTATTAACAGATCTCTCAATACTATTCTTGCAATTTTCACAATGCATGCCTTCAATGTCAACAGTCTTGACAGCAATTACAGGATTATCAAGAATCTTCTTCTCTTCTGCAACAGTATCTCCACCACCGCCACAGCAGCCGCCTTCACCTTTCATATGCTTAACACTGCTTATCACTGCTATTACTACTATTACTGCTAATATTCCAATTATTATAGCTGTTCCCATATTATGTATCTCCTTTTATAATTCTTATCGCATGAATTTGCCAATTGTCTTAACAAGCTCTTCTACCGTATCGTCCTTGCCTTCTTTAATATCACGGACTACACAGCTCTTGATATGATTATCCAGAAGCACTTTAGTAAAACTGTTAAGCGCTGACTGGGCAGCCGACACCTGGTTAAGAATGTCAATACAGTATGCATCCTTCTCGACCATTCCCTTAATTCCTCTTATCTGACCTTCAATTCTGCTAAGCCTGTTACAGAGGTCTTTATATTCCTTGGCATCGCGTTCTTTAGTCTTATGACAACAACATTCTTTTTCCATTATTCCTCCTTAGTCTGGTTGTTATATTCTGTGTCTGATAAACGCTTTATTATATTTATCTATTGTGGATGCAACATACCCTGGTAGGGTATATCTCATTTACATGATGTATAATATACCCTATGTGGGTATATGTCAACAGGAATTATTAATCCTTGTCATTCACTACTTAGAATAAGTCACAGCCTCACTGTTCTCATCATAATCAAACATGCCATCATTCTTCTCTTCAAGTGCCTTGATGATGTGATATGTATATTCATTATATGGCGTAGCAATTCCAAGTTCTTTTCCCATACGCATCATTGCGCCGGAGAACATATCTATCTCTGTGTGTCTGCCTGCATCAATGTCCTGCAGTGTTGAATATCTTGCTGTTGGTGGAACTGCACTTCCACGGCTTGAGTTATCTGCGCATCTGCTCATATCAATGCCTTTGGCTAGCGCTACTGCTTCAACCTCCTTACGCAGTCCTGCGCTGATTGCTTTCATATGCTCACTGTCTGTATAACAGCCAACACCTGCTCCAATAATAGCTTGTGGAAGATTGTTACAGATATTAAGTCTATACTTGCTCCATATCTCTTCTTTAATACAATCAGTCACCCTGTAATTAATTCCTGTTCCATCAAATAAATCTCTTATTGCCACAACTCTCTCACTCTCAAATGGTGCAGCTTCCTCACCATATATAATGCCTATTGTAGTCTCCGGATTGAACACATATTCCTTTCCTTCGCGGTGTGACGCCACCTTTATAAGTGAATAAATGATATGTGATTTATCTATCTTGGTAGATATTATCTCTTCACTGTCAACACCATTCATAAGACTCATGACAATTGTATTCTCACCGACGGCTTCCCTAATATCATCTAATGCACCTGCAAGTGCGCCGTATTTTAATGATACAACAAGAAGGTCAACACCTTTTGCTTCCTCTGGGGTCAATACCTCCGGGTGGTATGTCTTTCCATTAATCAGGCAGCCTTCTGCCTTAAGTCTTTCCGCTCTTTCGCCCTTTGCAATAACACTTAAATCTATATCCTTCTTTCCTGAAAGTCCCCATATAACATAAGAACCGACTGCTCCTGCTCCAAGTACTGCCACTGATTGTATCTTCATATACATTTTCCTCTCAATCTTTGTAATTTCTTCAAATATATATACACTTCAATTCTTTCCGCGTCAAATGCCTTTATCTTCCTACAATATCGCCCTCTTCAAAATCGTAAGTCAGCTTCTTTCCATATGCCATGACATATGCAGCACATTTCTGCTCATAGTCTGTGTGCTGCATTCTTAAACTTGCTGTTCTTTCATCAAGCTGTCTGTCCGGATATATTACCGGCATGACATGTACCCTGAATGTGTGCAAATGTGTACTTTTAACCTGCTGTTCAACAAACAGCGAAATCACCGGCACATTAAACTTTACCGCATACAGATATGCACCTCTCTTGCATGGACGGGGCTTCCGATAATTAAACCACATTTCCTGCTCAGGATATATAAGCACAAGTTTGTTTTCATCAAGTGCATTTTTAATCTGATTAGGAAATTCTGTCTCCATAAACCATTTCAGGCTGCTTACAGGCATTGTGTCAGCATATCTTTGCATATACCCGACAAATCCTTTCATCGCAAGGTTAGTATCCTGATTAACAATACTCATTCGTGTGAATCCCGCTTTTCTCATGGCAAACCTGACAATTGCAGGGTCTAACGGACTGAAATGATTACATGTTACAATCGCAGGACCTCTGATTCCAGAAAGATTCTCAAGTCCGTCAACTTGTGTTATAAGCCCCACCGCAGAAGTCCCTGCATGAAATATAGCTTCTGCAATATATTTCTTCACACAAAAACCATATGCTGTGCGGTAATCAATATAATGTCTTAGTAATGCTTCTTTATCTTCGCGTAACAGCTTAGGGTCTCCCGGCTCAACCTTTGAATTCAACTGATTAAGGCTTACAGCCGTCCTAATATTTTCATAGACCTGCTCCCTGTCACCAATCATATCTCCTCCGACACCACTCATTTTACAGCATCACTGCTATCCCTCACGAAACCACTATCTCTTACAAAATCATTATTCTCAACAAATCTGCTTCCCACAACATCAGAAAACTTAACCCCATCACCGTCTGCAATACGTTCAGCCCTTGCAAGAAGCTTCTTTAAATTCTCACGGTCGGCTTTCCTTTCACTATCTCCATACTGCTTGCGCTGTTTAATCAGCAAAGGATAAAATCCCAACTCAGCCGCATACTGCCAGAAATACTCCTCATACGGAATCTCACTGTAATGCCACGGCTTGTCAAACAGGTTATAATGTATCAGCTTCGGTCTTGCTATATACTCCCCGCCCTTGTTAGGCATAACATTCCATTCCTTATCAAGAAAATATATTTCTTTTGCACACATAGCATTAATATAATCCTGGTCAGGTGCAACACTGTCAAAGTGATATTCAGCCATAAGCTTTAAGAATCTGTCTGCCAGATGAGCCTGTCTTATCTTATCAAGATTCATAAGAAGCACTCCTGAATTGACATATTCATTCCGCTCTATTCCCACTACATTTTCAATGTAATGAGCCAGTATTGTATTCTTTCCTGCAAATGTATCTCTTACTGCACCAAACATTGCATCTCCCATATCAACTGAATAAAGCTTTGCAATGTCATCATTTATTACGGTATCAGAGTCAATATACACAGCTTTATTAAGCTCTGGAAAAAGCTCTGCAATAAACAATCTGAAGTATATCGTCAGTGTAAACTTGCCTGAATAAAGCCTGTTTTCCTGTCTGTCAGTAACTGTCTGTACAAAGCTTTCAGAATATTCGTACATTTTCTTTCTTATATCAACGAATTCAATATCTATATTTTCATAATCCTTTATTACATTGCAAAGCAGAATCATCGTAATATTCTTCACATTATCGCACATAACAATAATGCGGTAACGCTCGTCCACAGCCACATGTGCAGCCAGCGATTTAAGGCACACTGCCAGATATGGCGCGTACTGTTCATTAATTGAGAAAAACACAGGAATACGGGAAACCTCCCTGTACTCCTCATACTCCTTGTTATAAGAATCCAGGAGCTCATCATATTCATGAAGTCCAAGAACATTATGCATTTTGTCAATCTCCCACGGCTTGACTGCGACAGTCCTTATCACAGGAAACACCCGGAAGGTAGTCGTAAAATGCTGGAAAACAGTGTTGTCATGCAGCCTCCTCTGGTCATTAAACTTTCGTCCACACAGATTGACTCTTGTTGCAAATGTATTAATAGCCGTCTGGTCTGGCATAAACATTTCCTTTCTTATACATTGTTCACGACATTTTTCCAGAATCCCGTTCTCACGTATCGCCTTCATATTCATAAGCATTACTCCGGAATTAATGTAGCCATCACCGAAAAGCCATCTGCCATAATAGTCAGAAACTCCCGCAATCTCTATCCCATCCATATTCTGATAATAAAAGTCGCTGAAATCTTTCCTGCACAGCACATCAGTATCCAGATAAAGAACTCTTTCCTTAATATCTGTCTTATCAGCAAAGAGACGCAGCATACAGCAGGCAGTAAATCTGCTCTGCATATTTGCCTCCGGCAGCTCCTCAACAAAATATCTTGTAACATCAACAAGAAAGACATTTACCCCAATGTCCGATTTATTCAACTTTCTTTCCAGATATTTTGCAAATGCTTTATCAACCGGATTGTAATTAACACCTTTTTCACTGTAATCCACCGTAAGAATATATATATTTAACGGTTCTTCCACATTTCCAATAAGAGACATTGAAGATAGAAGAATTCCCTTCTGCATAGGTTTATCACCGCAATATAATATGTTCATAATTTCGTTCCTTTCTATCTATTAAATATGTCTGATTTATCCTCTCTGTATTGATTTTCCCCAGTTTCTTAAGTAAAATACATATAAGTTTTAAACGATAATTAAAGAATTGAGGAATGTTATGATATTTAAGATTTTCAAAAGAGATTTGAAAGGTCTTAGCAGGAATATTCTGGCTTTAGCCATTGCGCTTGGTCTGTGCCTTATTCCATCGCTTTACGCATGGTTTAACATATATTCCAACTGGGATCCTTACGCAAACACTGCGTCTGTCCAGATTGCTATTGTTTCTGAAGATGAAGGCTACTCTGAATCTGATGATTCCACTATCAATATGGGAGAACAGATTGTTGAACAGCTTCATTCGAATGATAAATTAGGCTGGCGTTTTCCGGAAACTAAAGATGAAGCCATGAATAAACTGAATGCCGGGAAGTACTATGCCGTTATCGTTGTTGGTGAGGACTTTTCACGAAGCCTGTATGACTTCCTTGACAATGGTCTTAATCCACCAACAGTTACATATTATGAGAATTCCAAGAAAAATGCTGTTGCTTCCAAGATTACAGATACAGGAAAAAGCACTCTTCAGAACACTATCAACTCCGAATTCATTGATGTGTGTGTTAAGACTATTATGCAGGGACTTAACGAAATAGCTGAAAATAATCCTTCAATTATTGAAAAGACAGTTAAGGATTTACAGAGTGTATCTGCCAATATTAATTCTTACGATACCATGATTGACATGTTTATTAAGAGTAATTCAGACCTGGCAGATAATCTTGCAAAGCTTCAGGAGGTTCTTCCACAGATTAAAGATGTTCTTACCGGAACAACGGATGTTGCTGATATTGCCAATAACTCTCTTGATAATGTCACAGATGATATTGCAAATCAAATTGATGCGCAGCTTAAAGCTATGAATGAATTAACTGACAGCGCACTTGATTCTCTTGATAAAGCTGTACAGCTTTCAATAACTGATGTCGGACAGGCTGGCGTTGAGCTTAGTAAAGCCAACAAACAGTTAAAGGAACTTATAGACCAGAATAAGGCTCTTGAAGACGCTATTGATTCCCTCAGCAAAGTAGATGGCATCGACCCGGCAGTTATCACCGCCCTAAAGTCAGCTCTAGCTTCTGTTAACGCTATGGAGAATATCGCATACAACCTTGTTCAGCAGTGTGCCGATATTCTTACTGATTCACCTGAAACACTTCAGGCAAAATACCAGTTAATCAAGTCTGTTGTTGAACAGTGCCGCACAGAGCTTCAGAAGAGCCAGACAATTATGCAGACTGTAATAAGAACTAATGTTAACCTTCTTAAGGCTTCCATTAAGAATGCCGTAAGCAGCCTTGCAGCTAATATAAGCAGTGCCGGAGACAGTATTAATGGAATATCACAGATGCTCCTTGGAGTAAGTGATATATCTGTAAACATTAATACAACTCTAGAAAGCACAAAAACATTACTTGATTCTCTCAACAAAAGACTTGATACCATATCTGGTTCAGTAGGAGATATAAGTTCATCTTCTACATATAAACTGATAATGGATTTCATCAACTCAGACGCACAGTCAATAGCGTCATTCCTGTCAGAGCCGGTACAGGTAGAAGAAATCTACGTCTATATGCAGACTAACTATGGAACAAGTGTTACACCTTTCTATACAACACTTGCTCTCTGGGTTGGAGGAATTGTTTTAGTTGCCCTTATGAAAGTAAAGGTTGACTATGAGGATGATGAATTCAAGGATGCCACAGAACATCAGAAATATATGGGCCGTGCACTACTCTTCCTTGCAATGGGACAGCTTCAGGCTCTTGTAGTTGTTCTTGGTGATTTGTACATTTTAAAAATTGACTGCACCCACCCATTCATGCTGTGGCTTGCAGCCGCTATAACAAGCTTTGTATTTACATTATTTATATATACACTTGTTCTTACATTTGGTGATTTGGGAAAAGCTATTGCTGTAGTTATGATTGTGTTACAGATTGCCGGTTCAGGCGGAACTTATCCAATAGAACTTCTTCCTGAATTCTTCCAGAATGTGTACCTTTACTTCCCATTCCCTTATGCAATCAATGCCATGAGGGAGGCAATAAGCGGATTATATCAGTGTGATTACGCTGTATTTCTTGTGAAATTATGCGCTTATGCTGTTATTTCCCTTATTCTGGGACTTGGAATCAGAAAGTCACTTCTTGAAGTACGCGAGTTCTTCGAACGCCGTATGAAAGAAACACATTTTATGTAAAGGAGAAATGAATTTATGCAAAATGATGATTTTAATATAGATGTTGTTATTGCGGAAATCACAGCGTTTGCAGAAAATATGCACGCTAAGAACCAGCACAAGAAAAAGGTCTGCTTAAGATGTATGATGATAATTCCTTTAGTATTCATGGTGCTTATGTTTACCATGGATACAGCTAAGGTTGTTTATCTGCTTCTTTGGGTAATCTCACTTTTTATATTCTGTGCTTATCTTATAGTTATTGATTATATTGACGACAAGCTCGCAAGAAAGCTCAATGAGCTCAATATTGAGATTAAGGAAAAACAGGCTGATACTTCTCTTACAGACAGTATCAAAGCATTTTTAAGTGAGGTACAGTTATGAAAAATATATTTAAGATTATACGGGCTGACCTTCGCCACATAAAAACAAATGTAATTGCACTATGCGTAATTATCGGTCTTACCGTTATTCCTGCATTGTATTCGTGGTTTAATATCCTGTCAAACTGGGATCCATATGGACAGGCTTCCACAAGCAGGATTAAAGTTGCCGTTGTATCTGTTGACAAAGGTACTTCTCTTGAAGGAACGGAGCTTAATGTCGGTGACACCATAATTGATGCACTTAAAACTAATAACACTATCGGTTGGCAGTTTGTTGCTTCATCAGATGAAGCAATCGAAGGCGTATACAGCGGTGAGTATTATGCAGCCCTCGTTGTTCCAGAGAATTTTTCCAAGAATCTTATAAGCTTCTTAAGTGATTCCATGGAACATCCTCAGTTAAAATATTACTGTAACCAGAAAGCAAACGCTATTGCACCTAAGATAACAGACAAGGCTAAAACAGCAGTTCAGCAGCAGGTAAACCAGACATTTATAGATACAATCGTATCTACGATTGCCGGAACTGGCGACTCAGTTATCAAAGATGCAGATAAAGAAACCGGTTCTCTTATGGATGCAGTTATTAACAGACTTACATCCGCAAGGACTACACTTTCAACATACGATGTAATTCTTAACTCAATGCTTGCAATTACTGACCTTACATCATCAATAAGCAGCAGTTCAAACAGTGCTGCACCGCAAGTTTATACACAATTACAGTTACAGCAGCAGCAGTTAATAACCTTACAGGCACTTGTAAATGGTAATTCCTCTGAATCTTTAAATGAATTATCATCTGCTCTTTCAAACCAGATGTCCCAGATTCAAAGCATTATGAGTTCATTAACAGAGCTTTATTCTGACATAAACATGGATGTTGCAGACCTTTCTGCTGCAATTAAGCTTACATCAGGCTCACTTACTCAGACTAAAGAGCTTCTCAGTGACCTTGAGACAAAGCTTGATAACGCAATTAATACATTAAACACAATCACTGAACAGGATACATATGGTTTATTATCAGAGATGTTAAATGCAGATGCCAATACTTTGGGAGATTTTCTCTCTGCACCTGTAAATATAACAACAGAGCAGGTATATGCTGTTAAAAGCTATGGAACAAGCGCTTCACCATTCTACACAATACTTGCACTGTGGTTTGGTGGACTTATACTTGTTGCTATTATGCACACACCTGTGCATCCTGCTCCGGACATTCCAGCAGATGCAAAGAGATATGAAAAATTCTTTGGAAGGTATTTTATCTTCTTTGCTGTAGGACAGCTTCAGGCACTGCTTATAACACTTGGAAATCTTCTCTACATAGGAATCCAGTGTTACCACCCATTCCTTTACTGGGTTGCATGTGCATTCTCAAGCTTCGTATTCACCTTCTTTATGTACAGCCTTACTGTTGCATTTGGAAATATCGGTGAAGCACTTGGAATTGTCCTGCTCGTTATACAGGTTGCTGGATCAGGCGGTACATTCCCTATAGAAGTACTTCCTAACGCCTACCAGATAATATACCGATTCCTGCTCTTCCCATATTCAATGGATGCATTAAGAGAATGTATAGCAGGAATGTACAGATATGATTACATTAAGAATCTCGCATTTCTTTCAATATATATAGTTGTTTCGCTGATTATCGGATTGTTCTTACAGAAACCATTTGAGAAGCTGAATCATATGATTGAGAGAAGTAAGGAGAAGTCGGGGGTTATGCTGTAGGAAGTTGCTCCCCTAAAGCACGCCCAGCCGTGTATATTAGTAAAATCAAAACACGCTTCCGCTCGGATTCCGACGCAGCGGTACTAGATTCGCTGGGCTTTTCTTTACCGGACAACTGCTCCGCCCCGCCTTTGGCAAGGTTGGGGCTGGAGAGATATTCTCATCTCCTATGTAGAAAAACTCCCGGAAGTTTGGAGGCAGGTGGTTTGTGTAGTGTAGTTTCAAACTGTACGGAAACGCCGGCACTTGATTTTGCGAGGGAGTCGCCAAAGGCGACAAACCTCACAAAATCTTAGTACCGCTGCGTTTTCGTCCGAGCGAGAGCACGTTTGAAAATACACTACACAACCACCTGCCTCCCACTCCCGGGAGTCACTTTTCTAGAATAACCCAGTTATTACCCCATCATCATTAACATCTATATTATATGCCGCTGGTGATTTTGAAAGTCCTGGCATTGTCATTACTGAACCTGTAAGCACTACTATGAAGCCTGCACCGGCTGATACATATGCTTCTCTTACATTCATCTCAAATCCTTCCGGACGGCCAAGTAATGTCGGATCGTCTGAAAGCGAATACTGTGTCTTAGCCATACAGATTGGAAGATTACCAAATCCTAACTGTTCAAGCTGTGCAATCTGCTTATTAGCTGCTGCCGAATAATTAACACTTCCTGCGCCATATATTTCTTTGGCAATTGTCTCAATCTTTGCTTTAACCGGCTGGTCTGTCTCATACAGACAATGGAAATTGCTCTTCTTTGTCTCAAGTGTCTTAAGAACCTTTTCTGCAAGCTCAATTCCGCCTTCTCCACCCTTTTCCCATACTTTGGCAAGGGCGAATTCACAGCCTTTATCTTCACAGAACTTCTGTATATAATCTAATTCTGCCTGTGTATCTGATACAAATGCATTAAGTGTAACAACTACAGGCACGCCATATTTCTGCAGATTCTCGATATGCTTTTCAAGGTTTACGATTCCCTTCTTTAATGCGTCAAGATTTTCTGCTGATAATTCTGTCTTAGGTACTCCACCGTTGTACTTAAGTGCTCTTACTGTTGCTACTAATACAACTGCATCTGGCTTTAAGCCTGACTTACGGCACTTTATATCGAAGAATTTCTCTGCTCCTAAATCTGCACCAAATCCTGCCTCTGTGATTACATAATCTGCCATCTTGAGTGCAGTCTTAGTTGCTCTTACTGAATTACAGCCATGTGCGATATTAGCAAATGGTCCACCATGTACTAATGCTGGAGTATGCTCAAGTGTCTGGATAAGGTTTGGCTTTAATGCATCCTTTAACAAAGCTGCCATTGAACCTACTGCCTTGATATCTGATGCTGTAACAGGCTGTCCCTGATAATTGTAAGCAACTACCATCTTGCCGAGTCTTTCCTTTAAATCCTTCATATCTGTTGCAAGACATAATACTGCCATAATCTCTGACGCAACTGTGATAACAAAATGATCTTCTCTTACAGTTCCGTCAACCTTAGAACCAAGACCTACAACTATATTTCTAAGAACACGGTCGTTCATATCCATACATCTTTTCCATGTAACACATCTTGGGTCAATTCCAAGTTCGTTGCCCTGCTGTATATGGTTATCAAGAAGTGCCGCACATAAGTTGTTAGCTGATGTGATTGCATGAAAATCGCCTGTAAAATGCAGATTCAATTCTTCCATAGGAACAACCTGTGCATATCCACCACCTGCTGCTCCACCTTTGATACCGAAACATGGACCAAGTGATGGCTCACGAAGTGCTATAACTGCCTTCTTGCCAAGCTTTCCAAATGCTTCTCCAAGCCCTACAGTAATTGTTGTCTTTCCCTCTCCTGCCGGAGTTGGATTAATGGCTGTAACAAGAATTAACTTTCCATCTTCATTGTCTTTGACACTGTTGATGTACTCATCTGATATCTTAGCCTTATACTTTCCGTATAATTCAAGATCATCCTCGCTTATGCCGCATCTGGCTGCAACATTCTTAATTGGCTCCATTACTGCTTCCTGTGCAATTTCAATGTCTGTCTTCATAATGTTTCTCTCCTTTGCTTTAGCCTTTTCGTGCCTTGCAATCCTGCCTTATCAAGATTCCTAAGAAGATCCCCTTCCTAATATATCTTTACATAAAAACAAGAGGCTACAGGCGCACTTTAATACACCTATGCCTCTGTTAAAAACCTGAAAGATTCTCCCCAAGCAAATCAGCCTCAATATTTCTCATCTCTATGCTTAGAAATTGCTTCTTCGGTGCTGATAATTACAGCTCTCCAGAGTTCCGTCCATAACCGGTCCTTTTGCCTGAGAGTTTTCGCTGTCACCTTCGGCGCTGCATTTTTACACAGTCTCTCCCGATTATATCTTCCGGATATTACCTTAATAATAAGGAAAAAAGCGTCTTGCTTTATCTGCAAAACGCCTTCGTTTTCAACAATAATATATATTTCTGCTGTATCGGCATAATTGCCTGTAGATTTGTTCTTTAATTTATATTTTCCTAAGAATTTCTTTCCGTTGCTAACACTAACTTCAGAGTCAGTTGCAGTAGCAGTATATTTATCAGCATATTTATATGTTAAGTTATGATATACCTCCCAATGAGCATTTTTCAAAGAACTTCCAGTATAATCTACGCTACCATGATTACCATAATTAGAAATGGTTTCATTATTAGAGGTTAGGTAATATCTACCAGATAATGCCCAATTTACGGTATCTGTTGCCCTTGCAACTCTTAAACTTTCATTTGTCGTTGTTGTCCACACATGAATAGAAATTTCGTTAGACATCTCTGGCTCTGATGTTGAAAAAGTTCTTTCTATCGTAAAATCAGATTCACCACCAGAAAGACGAGTTGCGATTTCTGAACTAATGGCATCCTCACTTGAGAACTCAAAAGACCTTGTTTGTTCACTAGCATATGCAACAGATGTAAAGGAAAAAGTGAATATTGTAATTAAGGATAATATCAAACAATATATTTTCTTCATAGAAGATTCTCCTTATGAAATCATTTTATTTTGTTTCTTTAAAACATATATTGTGGCTATAGAGGCACACAAAACAATACCAATCAATAAAATAACGTATAAGTTATTCTGGCTTTCATTTGCCATCAAGGCAACTCCTTCTGAATCCGCCCCTCCATTATACTCCTTTATCTGCTGTAGAATATTTCCCGTATTTTCATTTGTGAGAATGGACTGTACACTTGAAATAGATTGATAATTTTCACTATCTCCTTCATATGTCAAAAATCCAAAGTCTCCGCCAAGTTGGGGGATTTCTACAAATGACCACGATGAATTTAGTCTCTGTTCTACAGCTGTTTTAAAATCAAGACCAATCGTATAAGAATTTACTGTCCACTTTCCATTATACTTAACAACATTAAAAGTACCAACACACTCACCATCTGCAATCACAGGGATGTTATATACATCTGTAAATGCTAAAGTCTCTTTTAAAGTAACACTATTATCATTAACGCCGAGAGTAGTATAGACAGGTACTACATATTGTAAATCCATACTCGAATTGGCAAGTCCTGTCCAACTTTCTATCTCCTGTGAAGGAATATCTGCTTGAATTTTATTAACAATTTCCGCCGAAGCAAACATAGAATCTTCATTTGGAGCCGCAGCAAAAGCCGGGATAGCACATAACATACACAAAATCGCACTAATAATCAAGCCAATGCTCTTTTTCATAATACAAACCTCCTTTTTCATAATCAATTAATTTTAATAGTTGCATCCCACCGTTGGGACTGACTGGTACTTGTGATTGTAGAATAATTGAATATAACATCATTATCTTTTGCAGGATCTTTGGTTTTGAAACGGTTATTAGCTTCATCTACAGCAAAGACAACATTGGCATGTCCTGTTTTCCTCACTCCTCCAGAATATGAGCCAATCGCAATAATCAACGGAACCTGATCGTCCATATAACTATTCATAGAAGATATAGAAATTGTTCCATCTGAACGAGTTGCCGTATAATTACCATTTGTAGCAAAATCCATTCCTGCTTTATAATCAGAGGCAGTTCCAGCTTTGTTAGGATATGGTTCAGAACTTGTACCTTTTACTTCCTTAACAATATCCCATTGATCATAATCTGTATAGCCTAAGTAACGAGAACTCATCTCTAAACAAGCAGCCCAACACCATTGGCTTTTTGCCTGGCGCACTAAGGATACTCCCAAAGAAGTATAAGCCGCATACGCCGTAATACTTCCGCAAAACATACATGCAATTAACCAAATAGCTACAATCTGTTTCTTTACGCTTTTTTTCATAAAATGAACCACCTTCCTTAAACTTTTTTGATAATTGCCATTAAACTTTTCTCCAAATTTAACCGATAAATTCAAAACACCTCCTCCTTGTAAAATCCACAAAATGTCTTTTAGTTGCCAGCTGAGATAGAGTAGTCTTTTCTGATGTTTTCATTATACTATAAGCAATACGACTATACAATATGCAAAGTATAAAGATGTTTAACTGTAAAAAAAATAGCTAAATGCACAAAAATCCAAACGAAAAGCTATCTCTTTTTACATACTGTTTTTGACAATTTGCTAAGTGGCAAGCAATGCCTCTGTGGCCACAAGTGGCACAAAGGCGGCTTGTTG
>OHFB01000555.1_pt1 | contig 18617 bp, 17 predicted proteins | sample 1567461 | NCBI WGS metagenome assembly OHFB01 (sample SAMEA3879566, study PRJEB24766) | human gut metagenome | biome: human-associated habitat; feature: feces | place: USA | collected 1985/1987
CTCTGCTCTTGCTGCAAACTGCCCAAACTCCCATGTTTCCAATCGCTCCGGTGCCACGTAGACAATCTTATATGCCCCTTGTGCCGCATAATTCAATGCCTTGGAAATCTGCGATTCCGTAAGGGAGGAATTGATATATGCAGCCCGGATTCCTGCCGCATTCAATGCTTTTACCTGATCCTGCATCAACGAGATCAGCGGGGAGACCACAATCGTAATCCCCGGCAGCATCAATGCCGGCAGCTGGTAACAGATGGACTTGCCCGCACCGGTGGGCATAATCGCCAGAGCATCCCGCCCACTCAGGATCGTATTCACAATGCGCTCCTGCCCTTCCCGGAAGGACGCATAGCCAAAGTATTTTTTTAAGGTCTCTAATGTATTTTTATTCATTAAACCTCTCAATCATTTTCTATTTCCGTATCGGATAAATAGTCCCGCAATCGTTCATGCACACATTCCTGAATCTTTGCTGCCGTTTTTCTTGCCTTTGCCATTCCAATGCCTATCTTTTTCGCTACCGAAAGAAGATCCTCCATTCCAGGATCTACACCATTTCCATTTACTGTTGTTGCATGCTCTCCACCAATAGAATTGGAATACGTGAGATCATATGCTGGAGAAAGTATCCATCGCTTCTCCCTATCCCTGTATATATAGGAAAAATTCTTGGAATGATCATCTCTGTTATGTGCAAAAACATTAAAACACATCCTGCGAAACATCTCTCTCATATCTTTCTCATTATCTCTGGTTAATATTTTTGTCAGTTTCATCAGACTGTGATAATCCAGGCTTGGCTGCTCAAAATTCAACTCCAGCAACGCAGCAACTGTCAGCATATGAATTCTCTTTGTTCCATTTTTATCTGATATCCTGTCAAACCGCTTAATCCCAAAATACCCCTCACAGTTCTCAGATGGAAACAGTCTGGTTTCACTCATTATAATACCACATTTTTTTGCGCAGCATGAATAATCATATTCCATCTTCCCTGCATTTTCTCCATCCACATGTGCAGGAAATTTAATAATCCATTCCTCTCCATTCACTGTAGTCATAATTTTTGGTCTGGCTCCACCACTTGTACCACCGAGACGATATAATTCATCCAATCTATCGGAGTATTCCGTATTTAGTATTTTCCGGCACTGCTCCGCAAGTTCATCCAGATCCACATCTCCATATTGTTCATCTATTTTTTTCTCCGGATAATAGGTAAGTGCTCCCATACCTGACTTTCCAACAATTGCCAGCCGATCCAACACTGTTAATTTGTCTGGATTCTGCTTATGTGCACGTAGCAGACGATCCAACAACAATCTCCCCCAATTATCCGGCAAACTATCTGCAAATACTCCAAATAATCCGTCAAAATAATCTTTTGTCGGTACAAAAACCTGCTTTTTAAGGGGAAGTGAAAACGGACTGATCGGAAAACCATTTTCAATCCATTCTTCACTATATTGAAACGCAGCTTTACGGTCAGCTGTCATAGCCAGTGTTCCTACAAGTTTTTCATCATAAAATACCTGTAATGCATTACCTTCCCTCATTTATGACCTCCTGAATATCTTTATATGGAACATGCGTAAAAATATTTCTAAGCTCATCTGCAATATCCAAAGCCATGGCAATCTTTGTCAGTGATATCAATGATATCTGTCCGGTAGTTTCGAATCTCTTAATTGAACCATAGCTTACTCCGCTCATGGAAGATAATTTTTCCTGAGAAATAGAGCGTCGTTTTCTGATATTACGCACCCTTTGTGCAAGCTTCTGATCCAGTTCCTCTGCTGTTTCCCATACAAACTGCTCCATTTTCCCTCCTTGCTTTTTATTGTTTTATGGATATTATTTTATCCAAAATTTCGCCATTTCATTAAAATCAGACAATATTTTATCCAATATTATTCTATCATTTACTCTTTCATAAATCAAGCCTTTACCTATTCTTTATATATTATTGAAAATTTATCAAAAAAAAGAAAAAGCACCTGCTGTATCGTCAGATTTGTGATATACTTTATGTATTACTTACAGACTCCCAGGGGGAAACGACTATGCAAAATATAATTCCCGATGAAAGATATTCTGTGGCTGACGAGGCCATTTTAGGTGCTTTTTTCAAATTGTTAAAAGAAAAGAAGCCTGACAGGATTACTGTATCCGACATCACTAAAACAGCTGGTATTGCCAGAAGTACCTTTTATAATCACTATCAGGACATCCCTTCACTGATCTCTGCAGTTGAGGATAAAACTATTCATGATGTTTTTTCCATGATGGAAAATTTCCAGCCAAAGAATGACCGGGATATCTGCAGTTCCTATTTTCTGACTCTGTGCCGGTACACTATGGAAAATCCTTTTCTGTCCGGTCTTTTGAGCACGCCTCATGGCAATGATCTGTTTGAAAAAATGCTGACTATGCTCCATCATTATGTTACAGAAACTACATCTAATTCCAGGCCTGACAGGCATACAAAGGAAGAAGTTTCCTATGTGATCACCTGCGCCATCGGCAGTACCATTGGCGTTCTCCACAAATGGAGCCGGGATAATTTTAATCTGGCACCGGAAGTAATCGCTGATATTCTGTCTGAGGTTTTTTTATCCGGTATGCTTCCACTTTTATCTTAAGCCTCTGTCCTATTCCAGAGGCTCATCAATCAGGACATCCTGTCTCCTGATCTTTTTTGTTGTGTTGCGGATAAACGGATTTTTGCGGACAACCAATCCTGTAATGCGGCGATAGGTGGGCTGATTTCTGTTATATTCATCCAGAAATGCCTGAAGCTGTGCCTGAATTGCCTCTGCATCCAATGCTTTCGCTTCCACAACAGCCTGCTCCGGATAGATGCGGGCGGTCAGTCCATTGTCCTCACCTGTGACGATCACTTCTCCTATCAGCGGATTCAGAGCCAGCTTATTCTCAATCTCCTCCGGAGATACATTTTCACCGTTGGACAGGATGATCAGGTTCTTCACACGTCCATTGATAAACAGATAACCGTCTTCATCCATATATCCCTTGTCACCTGTATGCAACCAGCCATCCTTTAAAGTCTCTGCTGTCTCATCAGGCATCTGATAATATCCTTTCATAACGCTACTGCCTTTTACCAGGATCTCACCGTTTTCAAATCTTATCTCTGCATTTTCAAGTGGTTTTCCAATAGAACCCTTTTTATTGTTTTCCAGTGTATTATTGCTGATAACAGGAGAGCATTCTGACATTCCATAGCCTTCCAGTACTTCGACGCCATATTCTGCAAAACGGTCAATATAATACGGATCCAGATGTGCACCGCCTGTAAAGATAATACGCAATTTTCCACCGAATACCTTTTCTGCCAGAACTGCCTTCGGAATTGACGGATCAGCGGCAGCCAGTCTCTTATAAATAGTTTCGATCATCATTGGAACCATAAGCATAATCTCCGGTTTGAAAATACTCATATTCCTTACCATATGGAGCAGGGAATCATTGATGCAAAGAGTTGCACCCAGAGAGAATCCCTTCAGCCAGTCCATAACCAGGCAGAATGCGTGATGGATTGGAAGCACACTGAGCACGGCAGTTCCCGGTTCTGCTGTGATCTTTACTGCCTCAACATTGGAAGCCAGATTATTCTGTGTCAGCATAACACCCTTGCTCTTTCCTGTTGTTCCGGAAGTGAAAATGATGGTCGCAATATCCTCTGCATCCGGGCAGACAGAATCTGCTGATGCGCTCTTTCCTGCATTTCGAAGTTCACCAATACCATATACCTTTGCCGGTGCATCTTCTACCTCTTCCTGAAGCATCCACACCTTCTGAAGTTTCGGGCAGTTTTCAAGAAATGCATCCAGATATGGTCTAAGCTTCGGACTTAAGAAAAGAGCTACGGAATCGGAACGGTTAAGCAGGTCGATCAGATCCTCACAGGGAAGTGCGGCATCCAGCGGTACTGCTGTGGTACATCCGGTGATGATTCCCAAATAGCTTTCCATCCACTCTACAGAACTGGTTCCGATCAGTGCAATATGCTTTCCCTCAAAGCCTTCTGCAAGAAGACCTTTTCTGGTGGAAACTACATTTTCCATCAGTTCGCCATAGCTTCTTTCCATAATTTCCTTTTTCTTGAGCCATTTTACTGCTTTTACTTCATCAAATTTACGTACACTTTCTTCTAATATATTTCTGATCAGCATATCTGTCCCCCATTATTTTCTGAACTGTTCAAGTTATGGATATCCTGTCAGGTACAAAATATCCTTGACCCTGACATCTTTATAAGTTTTGCTTCGAAAAAAATTACTGAAGTTCTTCCAGCAGATTTAAGGCTTCGCCAAGAGTTGTAATCTTCAGCACTTCGCTCTCGTCAAGTTCAAGATCAAAGGTATCCTCAAGCTCACCTAAAAAGGACATAAAATCCAGAGAACTGAAACCCAGATCCTCGCGGAATCTCATTTCATTATTCATTTCTTCCGATGCTACCTTGCTATACTGTGCTACGATATTTTTAAATTCCATTTCCTGATTCATTGCATTTCCTCCTGATATTGATTTAGTTAAACCAGTTCCATAATTTCGCCGATGCTCATATCCGGCTCTGCGATTCCCTTGAAAAGAATACGCATCATATAATAATAGAGCAGTTCCATATCATGTTCCTCCAGATGAGCAGTCTGGTAATGATAGGAGAAGTTCATACCTCCATCTTCTGTATGGGATACAGTCAGATACATCTTCTTGGTGGCTGCACCGTTTGCAAACCATTTTGCATGCTGACGGATAGTTCCAAGCATTTCATTCTCTACCTTCACAGTCATTGGCTGGTAAGTCAGATAACAGCTCTCATATCCTGTATGCTCCGGTGTATTGTATCTCTTTCTCATCTCATCCATAATAAATGCCGGATCGTAATTGCTGTGCATGTAGATACGATTCTGCATATTCTGGATCTCATAAGCAGCAGAAAGGAAATCTGTCTCCGGTGCGATCACTGTTCTGCATGGGAACATGATAGTTCTGCTTCCTCCTGAAGTCCATTCATCATGAGTAGAACGTCTGGATATAAAGTTCTGGATAGTGATATCTTCCTGTCCGTTATTTACCTTTGACAGATAGGTACGGATGCCAAGCAGAAGAAGGTTTGTCATAGACAGCTGATGGTTCATACAGAAATCGATCAGATTTTTAGTTGGTCCCGGCTCCAGATAATAATCCTTAACTGCCACAAACAGATCCTTCATCTCAATGTCAGAAGAACGAAGCTTTGGATTTCCATGACGTTTTCTTGCTTCCTCCAGTACGGACGGTCCCTGAATATCAGAATACAGAGGTTCGCCCAGTGCATCCAGCTGATCATCCCAGAATTTCTTATCTTTTGCAAAACGTTTCTCGTTGCCTGCTTTTGCAAGGTCTTTTTTCAGTACTGTCTCAAAGTCTGCCAGTTCCTGCGGATAGGCTGTTCCATATTTATAATAGGTATATAACTGAAACAGATCACCGATCATTACTACCAGACCACAGGAATCGATCAGTCTGTGATCCATATGTACAAAGAAACCATTATATCCTTCCGGCAGCTTCAGCATAGTAAACTCGCACATGGGAATGTCATCACCGTCAAAGGTTTCGTATGCCCACTGCTGCATCAGCTCGTCTGCTTTTGCAAGGCTTCCCATTCCTGACAGATCCTTGAATCCGATATCTCTTGGATCCTGTTTTACAAGGTATTGCTGTACATTTCCGTCTTTATCAGGCTTCGTAAAACGGATTCTGGTGCATCCGGAACGCTCTGTCTCCATCTGAATACATTTTTTTAATAATCCAAAATCCAGTTCAGCCTGTACAGACGCCACAACACTGACACCGGATACCTGCTGTGTACCGTAATCCATGATCCAGTTATGGTGCATTTTCTGTGCTGCTGTTAAAGGATAGTAGTTTGTCATACTTTATTTAACCTCCATCACCCGTTTTTTCTCTTTTCCCGGGTACAAAAACATTACATACTTGTTCAGTAGCCCACAGTTATTTTAAAAATAATGTACTGGCAGCTACAACATTACTTTTTTATTACGTGACAAAAATAGCACAGATTTTTCCCAAATGCCAGTACCCTCAGCACTTAATGAACACTTTACATAAAATTGACCGAGACTTATCATGCATTTAACAAAACGCATCTGATAAGTCCCGGTCAGGGATTGTTGTCATTCGTAATCGCCTTTGGCGGTTGAAAACAGTCACATTATTTTTCAGAATTACTGCCATCATATTTCTCAAAAAACTCCATCACTGTACGCTGATACAGTTCCGGATCTGCATAGGCACTGCACAGATGCCTTGCTCCCTGTACAATGACCAGTTCCTTTGGTGCTTTGCACAGCATATAGTTCTGGAATGAATTGTTCGGGTACACATAAGTATCCTTCTCTCCATGAAAGAAAAGGACAGGTCTTGTATTCCTTTTCATAGCTTCTGTGGTATCTGCATCTTTCATACGAAATCCTGCCACAAAATGGCACAGACAGTCCATTTCCTTCAAAAGCAAAGGGATATAATGCAGATGGAACCAGTTGTCAGCCATATCCCGCATCTGTCTTTCCATAGACTGAAAACCACAGTCTGCGATCAGCCCCTTCACCTCTGACGGAAGCCTGTATCCGGATGCCATCAGTACAGCGGCTGCTCCCATAGACTGTCCATACAGATAGATTGGAAGCTTTTCTTTATTTCTCTCGGACACATAAATTGCCCAACGCTGCACATCCCATTTTTCCTTTGCTCCAAAGGTAATATATTTTCCTTCACTTTCTCCACAACATCGCTGTTCCATAAACAGAAGATTACATTGATGCTCATGGAGATATTTTGCCATAAATGACAGGGAACCAAATCTGCTGCCCCTGTAACCATGGCTTAAGATAACAAACCGCTTTGCATGCTCTGCCGGCAGATAGAATCCGTGGAGTTTTAATCCATCCACGCTTTGGATATAACAGTCCTGCATCTTCTGAGCCTCGCACCATGCCCTGCTCTCATCATATTCCTTTGCGTATCCGTTTCTGGGATGATTATCCCGTATATGAGATAATTCAAACCATTTCTTTCTTTCCTTTTTCCTTCCCCCTCTTTTGCAGCAGACCACCATGTTAAAAAAGCGCCAGCCAATCTCCATAATTCCCGAGAAAAAAAGCAATACTGCTGCTGACAGCTTACAAATTTTTTTCTTCATCTGAATTTCTCCTGTTCTTTTTTAGATTGATATCCAGAAATATTCATTCCTGCAAGATAAAATTCTATTTTATTATGCTCTTTTTTTCATAAAATAAAAAGAGCCGCCGATTTCTTTCCAGACTTCCCGGATTACGGAATCAGTCAAGCGGATATCCGCAATCTGCTTCGCTACTTGCTTATAACCGAATAACTGCTCCGCAGTTTATCGAAACATTTTTTTCTTGCAGTTAACAATATAAATTCCTGTGCAAACCAGAATCAGTGCTATCAAACTTCCAATATTAAATGCCTGCTTCACCTCTCCAAGCATCAGCGCAGACAAAATCACACTGCACAGGGGATTGACGAATCCAAAGATTGCAACCTTCGAAACATCATTCCATGCAAGCAATACAGACCAGAGTGTATATGCCACTGCTGAGACCATTGCCAGATAAAATATGATTGCCACACCTCCTGCTGTAACATTTCCCAGATGACCGCCCATTCCCACTCCGATCAGAGTCAGAACGATGCCGCCCATCGTAAACTGCGTTCCGCTCAGTACTACCGGCGATACTTTTCTGGAAAAAAGATTAATCAGAACTGTGGAAATTCCATAGGATAACTGAGCAATCAGAATAAATCCCTCTCCTGTCAGCTTAAACCCCATATCCAGGGAATTTCCCATCAGATTGATTACCACAACTCCCGCAAATCCCAGAACACATCCGGCAATTTTTCTGCCTGTCATCCGTTCACTCCGAAAAGCCAGACAGGACAGAAGAATTGCAATAAAGTTTCCAAGTCCGGTAATAATAGCGCCCTTGACTCCTGATGTATGTGCAACACCTATATAAAAGAAGAAATACTGTCCCACTGTCTGCGCCAGACATACCGGAACTGCGTATTTCAAAATTTCCCTGTCAGGAATCATCACTTTCCTTTCTTTAATGGAAGCAAAGATCAACACCAGAATCCCTGCCAGCGTAAAACGAACTCCCGCAAAAACAATCTGGCTCGCGGTATCTGCGGAGTCTACCTGCATCAAACGATAGCCGGTCTTGATCACCGGAATCGCACTTCCCCACAAGATGCAGCAAACACAGGCAAGAAGCGCTACAATACCGGTTTTTGTTAATGTATTTTGTTTTTGTGTCATTTGTAGTTTTCTCTCTTTTCATTTGTATTTCTGTATTTCGCCTTTCCATTGTATCACAGATTTCTGAATAATTGTTAGTGCTTTTTGACACTTTCTTTATTTTTAAAAACACAAAATTTTACGGCATTTTGAGTAAGAAATCAAAAAGCAGAAATGCCTTTCACGAATAAAATCGCTTCAGACATTTCTGCTCTATCTGCTGTCCTGTCTGATATACTTCAGACACAGGATAAATATACAATTTGGGGATAACGGTCTGCGTATTCTTTTTCCAGGCCGCATCTTTCCAGAAGTTCTTCCACTTTTCTCCGGGTTTCAGTACGGCTTATCCCCATATTTCTCAGGCTTTCTCCGATTCCGTCCCCGAGCGTACAACGTGAATCAAAGGATTCCATTGGCATCTGAAATACCATCTGAATATCCCTCTGCTACCTGAAAAAGCCAGTTTCCGCAATTATATTTTTCCAGATAGTTTTTCTTTTTTATAATAGTTATATCAGCAAAGCTAACGTTCCAACAACAATAAGAAGCAATCCTGTCCCTGATTTCAATGACAGTTTTTCATGGAATACAATATATGAGAATGCAATGGTCACAAGGATACTCAGTTTATCAATCGGAACTACCACACTGGCCGGACCTGTCTGAAGTGCTCTGTAATAACATAGCCAGGAACCGCCTGTTGCAACTCCGGAAAGAATAAGGAACAGCCAGCTTTTTCTGTCAATGTTATTAACCGTATTCTGCTTTCCGGTCACAAATACTACAATCCACGCCATCACCAATACAACAGCCGTCCTGATCGCAGTTCCAAGATTTGAATTAACATCCTGAATTCCAATCTTTCCCAAAATAGAGGTAAGACTGGCAAAAACAGCGGAACCGACTGCATAAAGCAGCCACTTCTTATCTTCTGCCTTCTCCTTTGTTTCCTTTTTCTGTATCATCAGATAAGTACCGATACCGATAAGAATCATTGAAACAAATTTCAGCCACGTTATTTCTTCCCTGAGAAAAATAAAAGCCAGCAGCATCGTTATCACTGTACTCGATTTATCAATTGGTGTTACTTTATTGATATCTCCAATCTGCAGTGCTTTGAAATAGCATAGCCAGGATATCCCCGTTGACAGTCCTGACAAAATCAGAAAGATCAGGACTTTTGCTGAAATATCTCTGATTCCGCTTTGTGCCCCGACTACAAATACCATAAGCCATGAAAAGACTAACACTACACCGGTTCTTAATGCTGTCGCAACATTAGAATCTGTGTTTCTGATTCCGCATTTTGCCAATATGGCTGTCAAGCCTGCAAACAGAGCAGAACCAAATGCAAATAATATCCACATATTATTTTCCCTCCATTACCCAGGCAAATGCTTTCGCAATTCTTATATCCGGTTCTCTAAAATGATTACCCTGATTCCATTCCAGATTACAATTGATCCCATGCTCTATGAGCCACCCATATCCCATCCGGATACAGTTTCCAACCTGTGACATCACCGAATTTCTCGTTTTTTCTTCTCTGTCACCAAGACTTAGATAAACTGTCTCACTTTTAATTTCATGTTCCTTCATATACTCAATAAATCCCGGAAACCAGACAGACGGCGAAGCAGCTGCAATGCCGGAAAATACATCTGTCTGATATGCTGCCCATAACGAGAACAGCCCCGCAAGAGAATATCCCCCGATATAATATGTCCTGCTTTTGTCTGTGCATAATGTCAGAATCTGCTCCAGTGTCCTGACAGCACCATCACCAAAGTCTTCATTTCCGAACACCGCTGGTGCTTTCCATGGAGACAACTCATAATTCCAGTCATCAACTTTTGCAGCAATGAGTCTGAAATCTGTTGAAGTCCGTTTTCGGATTTCTTCAACCTCATTCTTAAGAACAGATAATTCATGATCACCAGTCAACTGAATCAAAACAGTATCCGCATCTGGATTTCCATACTCATATATAGTCATATCTATCTGCTTACCTCGTAAAAATTTTTTACTTTCTCAAGTTCCTTGACTTAAATTTTATTTTCAGCAAATTCAGTCAAACAAAAAATCTCTTTATATTGACTCTATTCTTCACTTTCTTTATTCCAAGTCATTCATAATTTCATTTTAAGATGACCGTAATTCTGCTTTTCTTGTTTTAAGTCATTCATATTCTCTTCTATACATGACTGTAATTGTACTTTTTTCGTTTCAGGTCATTTTCATCGGTTTCTTAAGATGACCGTAATTATACTTTTTTCGTTTCAGGTCATTTATATTCCTATTTTCAGATGAACATAATAGACGAATTGAAATTTATAGTCATTATTTTTTCTTGTCTTATCACAAAACCAGTGCAATTATGTCTTTTTTTCAGCAGGAGAATATACCGTTCTTTTTTACTTTGTCATAAAATCAAACACGCTCTAACATAATCCGCAGAATTTCTTTGTCTGTTTCTTTCATTCCTTCTTTGCCGATCTGTCCTACACAGCTGATGGTTTCGCCGGCTTCTTCCTTGAGTATTCCGGTATATGGCGCATAGGACTGACCGTTCATAGCAAGGTGATGTGCCAGGAATGCAGCATCAAGGCTGGCGGCGATTTTCGCTGCACAGGATATTTTCGCTCCATCACAGATGATTCCCGGAATATTGGCAAGAGTATTCTCTATGGTCTTCTTGATCACTGAAAGTTCGCCACCTCCCATGTAGGTAATCCCCGCACCGGCTGCACAGGATGCGGATACCGCACCGCAAAATGCGGAAAGTTTACCGATATACTGTTTCTGGTATACAGTTAAGAGATTAGAAAATACCAGTGCGCGGTAAAGTACATAGTCCGGAAGTTCCATTTCTCTGGCATACACGATCAGTGGTACGGAACAGGCAATCCCCTGGTTTCCGCTGCCTGAGTTGATGACTACCGGCATATCGCATCCGCCCATTCTGGCTTCGGAAGCTGCGGCTGTGAGGCTGCGCATTTTGGTAAGCATATCATTGGAATAGGTTTCGCGTATTATCCGGCCGATTCCAAGACCGTATTTACCAGTCATTCCTTCATGAGCGATTGCCATATTGCTGCGGATCTGATTTTCTATAATTTCTTTGACATCATCAATTTCTACAGTATCTGCAAATGTTTTAATGTCTTCCAGATTGAGTAGAGTTCTGTCTGCTGCAACCGAAGTTTCCTCAGATTTATGATCTGAATCCAGCAGGACTTCCTGGTTCTTTACAATTTTTGTTACATTAATATGATCGTATTTAATTTCCAGACTTACTGTGTCATCTCCAGCCTGCATTTCTATGATAAAGTGCAGGACTACCGGGGAGTCCAGAAGTTCTACTTTGCATATCTTTTTGTCCAAAAGTTCACAACATCTCTTTCTTCCGGATTCATTTACCTTCGAAAGAACTTCCATATTCAATGATGGGTCTCCGGCTACTGCACCAAGGACTACACCTGCTTCAATTCCAGTCAATCCGCCGGAGTTTGGAATGATAACACAACGGACATTTTTTATAATGTTTCCACTGCATTTTGCAGTGATATGTTCCGGTTCTTTTCCCAGAACTTCTCGTGCTCTGGCTGCTCCATATGCCAGTGCGATCGGTTCTGTACACCCCATTGCAGGAACCATTTCTTCCTTCAGGATTCCTATATAACTCTCATATATCCTTTCATCTAACATTGTGCTGATGTCTCCTGTTCATTTTAATTAATACATATGATGTTATCCACGAATTGCTCCGCTGCAAAGCAGCTCCCGCAATCTTCTGCATATTTAAGTATGACATAATACTATCAGAATGTCCAGAAAGAATCAGCTAAGATCTGCTTCGTAATCCTTTAATTCTCCGGATGCCGTTATTGATAAACAATAAGCCTGACGTATACTATGAATGCTGTTCTGTAAGATTTCCGCTGAAAAACTGTCTGATAATAGAATCTGAAACACTTTCTCAAATCTGTGGTTTGCTTCCTGTAAAATATTGTCAGCAAATGTTTCTGTTCGCACATTACTATTGAACCGCAACCGGGAAAGTTCTATAATGAGTTCCGACATCAGAAATCGGGTAAATACAATATTCCCGATGACGGACATTTTTAAGAATACGAGGTGGATATTTATGAATATCAGCATACTGCTCATGGAACAGATCATTCAATTGTTTCTTATGATCTTCATGGGATATTTGATCGTGAAAGTTGGGCTTGTAAAAGATGAAGACAGCAAGGTTTTATCCAAAATCATTCTCTATCTGATCATTCCCTGTGTAATCATCAATGCTTTTCAGGTAGATTACACGATGGATACTGTAAAGGGATTGCTGCTTGCTCTGGCTGCATCTGTCATGACCCAGGTTCTTCTCCTGATCATTATCTCCATATCCGGAAAGCTTTTGCATCTGAATGAAGTGGAAATTGCTTCTGTTTATTATTCTAATTCAGGAAATTTGATCGTACCCATTGTGACCTTTATTCTTGGACAGGACTGGGTTTTATATGGATGTGTTTTTATGAGTGTGCAGCTCATCTTTCTGTGGACACACTGCAAAAAGATTATCAGCCGGGAATCTTCCTACGACTGGAAAAAGATTGTGTTAAATATTAACATGATTTCTATTTTTATCGGTGTTGTACTTTTTTTCGCAAAAATCCATTTGCCGGAGATCATCAATAATACTCTTGGCTCAGTGGGCAGCATGATAGGACCGGCCAGTATGATCGTAACCGGTATGCTGTTTGCAGGAATGAATCTGAAACAGATTTTTGCTGACAAAAGAGTATATTTTGTATCATTTCTTCGTCTGATTGCAGTGCCTTTGCTTGCACTTGTAATGATTAAGATCAGCCATCTGGCTATGTTCTCTGCAGACGGAAATAAAATCATGCTTATTGTCTTTCTGGCAATCATCACACCGTCTGCTTCCACAATAACCCAGATGTGCCAGGTATACGGAAATGATTCACGTTATGCCAGTGCCATCAATGTCATGACTACACTGTTCTCAATTATTACAATGCCGCTGATGGTAATGCTATTTGAGGCAGTTATATAAAACAATTGCCATGTACATGGAAAAAGAAAGGAAATTACAATGAATATTACTGTTTATCTTGGAGCTTTGGAGGGGAATGATCCGGCACTTGGAGATGCTGTCCGGGAACTTGGTACATGGATTGGAGAAAGTGGAAATTCTCTGATATATGGCGGATCGAAGTCCGGTCTTATGGGACAGATAGCAGAAAGTGTGCTGAATGCCGGAGGAAAAGTAACAGGCGTGGAACCACAGTTTTTTATAGATTCTGAACTGCAGTATGATGAGATCACAGAACTGATTGTCACAAAAGATATGGCTGAAAGAAAAGCAAAAATGATTGAACTAGGTGATGCATTTATTGCATTTCCAGGAGGCACCGGTACTCTGGAGGAAATCACAGAAGTTATGTCCATGGTTTCCTTAAAACACCTTAATGCCCCCTGTATTCTATATAATCTGAATGGATATTATGACAGCCTGAAACAGCTTCTTGACCATATGATCAAGATGGGGCTGTCCTCAGAAAATCGCCAGCAGGGAATTTATTTTGCTGATGATATGGAAGATATTAAAGCACTTCTGGCTACAGCAACTAAGTAAAATTCAGATCGTAAACAATTGTCAAACACCCCCTGAGGGATATTTACCTATTCATATATTGCATAGTTCATACTACTTTTTTCATGGTTTCAAATCCCCCTGGGAGGCTTGTTCTTTCCCATAATTTTGTTAAAATATAATCAATGCAGAGATCATTAAATATCAGTCAGCGAGATACTTAATGATTCATGTATCCGCACAAAGATTTGTGTCAGACAACAAATAAAGGTGCACAGACCTCCGCGCAATGCGCATCTAAAAACTCATTAAAAAAAGTACTTCGTCCGCAGGAAGTACTTTTTTTAACGAAAAGATAATTATCAATATTATGATAGTATCTTCAGTTCATGTTCTTCATTCATACAGGCAAATCTGGTACCGATAGTTTCAGCCAGTTGTCTGTTATGTGTAATCGTAATCAACGTTTTTCCTGCTTTATGAAAACTCTGCAGAAAATCCACCAGCATATCCTGTGTTTTTTCATCAAGTCCTGCAAGAGGTTCATCCAAAATCAGGACCTCAGGATTCAACGAAAGAATACATGCCAGTGAAACCTTTCTTTTCTCCCCTCCACTCAGATGATAGGGTGGTCTATCTCTTAGTTTTTCCAATCCAAATAAGTGCAGGCAGTCTTCTGTTCTTTTTTTTATCTCCGCTTCCGAAAGCCCCATCTGGACCGGGCCAAATGCAATTTCCTCCTCCACACTTCCACAGAAAAGCTGGGCATCTGCATTCTGAAACACATATCCCATCTGCTGATGAAACCATTTTGCAAACTGGCTGTTTTTTAACGCTTTTTCATTAATTTCATGTCCCTGATAAAAATATTTTCCTTCCGATGGAAAAATAATTCCATTCAATAGTTTAATCAGTGTTGATTTTCCACATCCGTTAGGTCCCTGGATAACTATAGAATCTCCTCTGTTTATGTGAAGATCCACATATCTCAGTGCAATTTCTTTTTCATATGCAAAACATACATTCTCAAGTCTGATCATAACTACCCTCTTCTGTCTTTTCCTGTCAATTATCATATCTTTCTGTTCAGATACCAGAACAATACAATACATCCAGCCATAATAAAAGTGCTGAAAATATCCGCTGCACATAACGTGTATTTCTGCTTTTTCTTATACTCTCCTGTAAATCCACGACAACACATTGCTGCATGCATTTCCTCTGCCATTTCACCAGATTTCAGAAATGAGATTCCCAACACACCTGACAAAGCTTTTGCTTTCTGAGGATTCTTTCCCACTGACCTTAACCGGACAGACGTAAGAATAGCTGCACATATCTCTCCAAGCACCGAAATATATTTCAAAGTAATATCCAGCGTAAAAATAAATATGGATGGCAGCCGAAAAGTTCTCATACTTCCTGTCAGTTTATTCCAGGATGTCCCTGATGACAAAATACCAACCAGAGTTACAGATACATATACTCTTGAAGTAATATTCATTAAAGTCTGAGGAGTTCCCATAAATACAGATGGGAGAAGGATCAATATAGAAAACAGAACCGCACCTGCTGTTCCTCTCAGGATCTGACGGATAGCTTTTGCCGAAAAAAACGCCAGTCTGACTGTCACTGCTGCACACATAATCAGAGTAAACAGATAATTTCCCGAACATGCAGTAAGAACAATATATAGAAGTGTATAAAACAGTTTCAGAGAAGGAGTGGCAGAAAATTTGCCATCCTTCCCTTCATAAAACCGCATTTTTGCAAGCACAGATAAAACTGATTTCGTACTTTTTGTTAAAAATGCTTCTTTATCTTTAGATGGAACATAAGTTTCTCCGGAACACATCCAGTCTGGAAGCATAGTTTCTTCTTTTTTATGATCATTCATCTGTTATGCAGCCTTCTTTTTAAAATCAACTTTCTCTTTCATCATTGAAGAAATAATCTTAAAAATGATCACCAGAAGTGCCACGCCTACAATAGCCGAAAGAATATATCCTGTCCACTCAGGTAACCCGGACATAGAATAATCAGGAAACAAAGTTGACAGTTCAAATCCATTGGTCATTCCTGACGGAGTGTATCCAAGCTGGCTTCCGCCACTTACCAGACCAGCGATTTCATCAGCACCCCATTCACCCCAGGCAGTACCGGTTGCCAGAAGTCCCAGAGGAGTCAGTACGATGAGAACAGCCATCAGTATATACAGTGGTTTAAATGCTGTCTTATCCGGAACAGCATCCAATGCTTTTGGTGTAACTTTTTCAACAAAGGTAAGTACCACTACTGTCAGAATAATCTCTGCCAGACCAAATAATGTAATATGTCCGATCATCATTGCAGGTATTGATACACTTAGCGGATACGGACAATAAAGAGCCTGGCCTTCTGCATTTTTGAACAGCAGTGGCTGAATACCAAATTCAACAGCTGCACAAAAGGCCGCAGCATTAATACCTATATATGAACTAATTGCCGCGCTAAGTTTGCGCATACCTGTTTTCTTCAAAAGAAGTTTATACAGGAAAAAGCCCAGATATGGCAATATAAATGCCATATTAAAACAGTTTGCCCCAAATGCAAGGATTCCGCCATCTCCAAAAAGAAGGGCCTGTATCAGCAGAGCAATAGAAACCGCTATGCACCCGGCTGCAGGACTTCCTGTCAGTATGGCAATAAGAGTTCCCCCTACTGCATGTCCTGTTGTACCGCCCGGAAGCGGAACATTAAACATCATTCCCAGGAATGAAAAGGCTGCCCCAATACCAAGAAGCGGCATCTTTGATTTCGGTATCTCTGTTTTTATTTTATGAATAGAATATCCCCACACCGGAAGCATGGCTGCTGTCATTACAGCACATGTTGACGGGCTTAAATAATTTTCAGGTATATGCATAAATATACTTCCTTTCCTGTGAAAATATTATTTTTATCTGGCGCGCACCTTACAAACAACTGTATTGTAGCACCACATTAAAGCGTCAACAACCCACCCAAGGGGATATCTATATATTCTTATCCGGCATAGTTTTGCCTGTATTTTTCATACCACTATCGCACTTCCAAAAAAATCACATTCACGAAAGTACCGCATCCACCAGTCTCTGCGTATACTCTTCCTTGGGTTCATTGATGATATCATCGGGAATTCCGCTTTCCACTACTTTTCCCTCATACAGTACCAGAACCCTGTCACAGAACATCTGGACAAGGGCCAGATTATGACAAATAAAAATAAAAGACAGCCCATTCTTCTCTTTCAGGTCTTCCAGAAGCTCCATGATCTGTTTCTGTATGGTTACATCCAAGGCACTGGTAGGCTCATCTGCCAAAAGAAGTTCCGGGTTAAAAGTCATTGCCATAGCAATACCAACTCGCTGGCGCATACCGCCGGAAAGCTGATGAGGATAGCTTTTCATAATATTTTCCGCGTCAGGAAGACGCATTTTCTGAAGCATGGAGCATCCTTTTTTCCATGCCTCTGCTTTGGATACATCAGTATGTGTGCAAATATACTCCACGTACTGACTTCCGATCTTACGGATCGGGTTCAGGGTTCCGCCACAGTCCTGAAAGATCATGGAAATTCGGGTGCCTCTTAATTTTCTCCATTCATCCTTTGTATTGGAAAGCAGGGATTTTCCGTTGAATTGGATATCACCGGCACTTACCCGGCCGCCCCCGGCAAGTGCGCCGAGAACTGCACGGATAACTGTCGTTTTTCCACTTCCACTCTCTCCTACCACACTGATGATCTCACCTTTCTTCATGGAAAGGTTGAAATGCTCTATAGTAGATGCCTGCTTTCCGTACTGAACGGAAAGATCCTTGATTTCAAGCATAAATAAACGCTCCTTTACTCGGCAAGAGTGATATCCTTTGTCAGCCAGTAGTAATCCATCGGATACATCTTAACTCCTGTTACCTTCTTGTTGGAGAAAAGATAGGTTGTTTCGTAACCAAAGAATACAGTTGCAGCATCATCCATAATATCCTGCTGAATATCAATGATGAGATCTTTTCTCTTGTCCTCATCAAATGTCTGAGCAAGCTCATCAAGAAGCTTATCAACATCCGGGTTATTATATCCTGCTGTATTGTTTGCAGAGGAGCTGTACCAGTTCTCTCTTAAGTAGTTCTCAGGATCTCCTGTGTTTGCCACCAGCACGTTCCAGATCAGAAGATCATACTGACCGGAATCTCTCATGTCAAGAAGTGTCTCATAACTTACAGTATTCAGATTTACATTGATACCGATCTCTTTCAGGCTGGCCTGTGCTGCCTGTGCGTATACACCAAGCTCTGCACGGCTTGTATAGATAACGAAATCAAGTGTCAGAGGATCTCCATCCGGTGTTTCCACGAATCCGTCACCGTCTGTATCTTTGTATCCTGCTTCCTCAAGGATTGCTTTCGCACCTTCCGGATCATAGCTGTTCTCATCGTTCAGATCATCAAATCCGAAGTCAAGTGTAGGAGGTACCGGCGCTTTACCTGCTGTAGCTCCACCCTCAAGAAGAACGTCACAGTATGTCTGTTTGTCAAGTCCGCGCAGAAGTGCCTGACGAAGCGCTTTATCGCTGAGTGCACGGCCTTCACTCTGGTTCATGAATGCATATGTGGAACGCAGGG
>OHFB01000598.1_pt1 | contig 17833 bp, 10 predicted proteins | sample 1567461 | NCBI WGS metagenome assembly OHFB01 (sample SAMEA3879566, study PRJEB24766) | human gut metagenome | biome: human-associated habitat; feature: feces | place: USA | collected 1985/1987
GCAAAAAACATTTCGCTGCCATATCTGATTCTCAATAGTTCCGTGAATTTGTTTCTTTTTCTTTGTGGTTTTATTATATCTCCGTCATAGTGCCGAAAAACACACCACAAAATTAAGGTTGTGACCACTGGATTAATGTGTTTTGGGATATTATTAAAAATAACGCATGAAATTTTCTACTCCAAATCGCAAAAATTTCATACGCTATTTTAAAATTTTTTCTTATTTTCAAGTGTCTGTTTTCTGCTTTTTCAAATTCTTTAATCGTCGTTCTCTGTCACATACAATCCATGGTATCTTCCTTCATATGAAGCTGCGCCCAGTGCTCCGGTTCTTCCTTATCCTTGATAAAAACGCTCCTGTATTCTACCGATGGAAAATCTGTCCGCACATCCGATTCTTTCCGGCAAAGTTCTTCTTTTTCTTTTATCGGCACATCTGCTCAGTAATACCATGGGGAAACGCCTGCGAAGCGGCAGAAATCATAGATTACATAAATAGTTCCGCGCCGGTTTCTTCTTTTAAAACTGCCTTGGCCTGTAATATCTTCTGCAAATCATCCGCCAGATTCCGTGCTGCAATCTGAACCTTCAAAAAACCTCCAAACTGAATCACTCTGTATGATTTCAGTTTGAAGGTTCTGGTCATTCTTTATTCCAGGTTCATGCATAATCCCCAATCCTGGTCATTGGCATACGGATCGGCAAAATCGGTTTTCTGTCCGTTGACGGAATACGGATACAGGTACGCACAGGTCGCTGTTCCATCCTCAAAGAACATGGACAGCACGCCACGCAGGGAATGCTCACCGCGAATATTATATTCTTCGTTTCCGGTCAGGCGAGCGTAGCGCTTGAAGGTTCGACCGTTTTCTGCACTCCAGTAGTGCGGGAAGGTGTCTCCGAAGACTCTGCGTTTTCCGAACCAGTAGCCGTCCCAATGGCGGATTGCAATTTCATGCAGATGGTAGTCCGGCTGCTGGCCGTCGAAGAGTTCGAGGACGGCGATCTGCTGCTCGGCTCCGCGCAGGTATTTTTCTTCCCCGGTCACCTCGTAAACCTGAAGAATGACTTCAGCCGCCGGCTGTACGATCGATTGTTCGTAATTTACTTCCGAAGCCGGATAAGCCGTTCCAATCTCAATCAGTTGATCAGCATGACATCGAAACAGATCTTTTACTGTTTTCAGATCCTTCTGTTCTCCTGCTTTTTCCAACTCATGACAGAGCATCACAATCGGCATTTCAATCGGATAAAAACGGAATCCATCCTGTTCATAAAATTTCTCTGTGATATGAACTGCTGTCTTCAGATCTTCTTTTTCTCCCCACAGCTTCCAGCATTCAAGAAAGAATGTCACTGCCCATGGGTAGTTGTAAAGCCGAAAATAGCTGTTGTCTTTTCCTGAGCAGTTGCATACAAGTCCAGTTGATGCATTTACCAGCTCGCGAAGATAGAATTCATGGTACTCACGAAGACTCTGCTCCGCTTTTTCCCGGTCTTTTAAAAGATTCTGCTGCAGTGCCCGTGCAATCAGCACGCCCATTCCCGTACGCTCTCTTCCGGCATTGAAATCATTCTCCGACGTGCAGACGAGAATTTTTTCTTCGTTATCATACGGCAGATAGGCGCCCTGCAGTTCTTTGATCTTTCCATGATACTGCTGGTGATCAACAATAAACGCACACCGTTTTGCAGCCAGTGTTTCCGGCCGCTCCTGCACGAGAAGACGGCAGGTGGTTTTCACCTCGTCGGCACAGATCGAAAGCACATACTCTCCTGTTTTTTCATTTTCAAACAGATATTCATAAACACCATTTTCCGTCTTTTCCAGCGATGTTCCGTTTACCGTTACATTTTCTGCCTGAAATACCGGTTCAATGGTTACCTTACTCGTCTCTCCCGGATAAATCACATACTGCTCCGCATCCACCAGAATCACCTGGGAAAATGCTCTTAATTTCTCCCGGAAATCTTCGCGTCCCTGATGCGGAAATACTTTCCACTCCAGCGTCATCGTGTCTCCCGGTGCAAATTCCTGTGCGGATGGGTGCAGCCAGAAGCAGCCTCTGTCATTGCTCTGCAGTTTCAGATCGCGCTCAATACCGTAAGCAGAAAGACTGCCTTTTGTGAATACCATTCCCAGATGCGGAGCCGCACCGCCCATACGGAGTGCCATAATATAACTGGTATTCTCCCCACAGAAAACATGTGCATGACACCGATAGTCACGGCAGGTCACACTGTCCGTGTAGCGGTCCTGCAACGGAAATGAAACCCCAATACTTCCGGCATTTGTAAAATACGGATGCGCACCGTTGTAAGAAACCACAATCTTCGTTGTCAGCACATCTCCGTCTTTCTCATTCTGCACCTCAGCCGAAAACTCCGGCGGGCATTTCACCTCGGCGTATGGGAAATCCTCCCGCAGCCAGTTCATCTGTTTTGGATCTTTGGAAAATACAATTTCTTTCACGTTCCCAACTCTCATTTTTTATTTCCCCTTTCGTTTTTTCTTTGATCCCGCTTTTTGAACTCCATGTAAAATTTATTTGCTGCTTTGATCATACTATATCTATATGCTCTTTTCTATATCTCTTTTTCCATTACCGTTCACTGCTCTTAATCTGACAATGACCCTCACAATCCTCTTTTCCAGTTTTGTTTTACAAAAGAACGGTTCCATACGTCTGCATCATTTTTCCGTTTTACTTTATTTTTTCTTTCTTGCCGATAGTATTTTTTCTCAATTTTTGCTATACTGAAAATGTATGCGTATCAAACTCCGGCATTGCTCTTTCAAGCTGCCGACACATACATAAAATTCATAAAAGGGGGTATCTTTTTCATGGATACGTATGTCATTTTAAAAGACCTGGCAATCATTATCGTATTCGCAAAATTGTTTGGTATTCTTGCCAGAAAATGCAAGGCTCCGCAGGTTGTGGGCGAGCTGATTGCCGGTATTGTCCTTGGACCCAGTGTGCTGGGACTCGTTCAGCAGTCTGACTTTCTCGCACAGATGGCGGAGATCGGTGTCATTTTGCTGATGTTCTCCGCAGGTCTTGGCACCAGCCTGAAGGATCTGCTCCGCACCGGAGTGAAATCCCTGCTGATCGCCTGTGCCGGTGTTTTTGTTCCTCTCGTTCTTGGAGCCATCTTATACATGAGCTTTTATGGCTTCTCTGCTGTCGGAACGGAAGAATTTTACCACGCTGTTTTTATCGGTGTTATTCTGACTGCAACATCGGTCAGCATCACCGTACAGGCCTTGAAAGAACTCGGCAAGCTGAAAACAGAGGTTGGAACAACCATCTTAAATGCAGCCATCATCGACGATGTCATTGGTATCATTGTGCTGACTGTTGTCATCGGTTTTAAAGATCCGACATCCAATCCGCTGAAAGTAGCAGCCTCCACCATTCTGTTTTTTGCCCTTGCGATTGTGCTCGGTTTTCTCTGCTTTAAGCTGTTCAACCGCATGAACTCCGTATTTCCGCACACCCGCCGTCTCCCGATTCTGGGTCTTGCGCTCTGCTTCGGACTGTCCTACATTTCCGAAAAATATTTCGGCATCGCCGATATTACCGGTGCATACGTTGCGGGCGTTATCCTGTGTTCCCTCGATTCTTCCGATTACATCGAAGAAAAAATGGATATCAGCTCCTATATGATTTTCGGACCGATTTTCTTTGCAAGTATCGGACTCAAAACAACGCTCAGCGGCATGAACGAGAAATTCGTACTCTTTGCCATCTGTTTCGTCATCGTCGGCCTTGTCGCAAAAATCATCGGCTGTGGCCTGATGTCAAAGGGATGCGGCTTTACCTGGGGCGACAGCCTGAAAATCGGTGTCGGTATGATGACCCGCGGTGAAGTCTGTCTGATCGTCGCGCAAAAGGGTCTGAATGCAGGCTTTTTATCCGGCGATTTCTTCAGTGCCGTGATTCTGCTGATTCTCTTCTCGAGTGTTGCAACACCGATTATACTGAAAATCTTATACGCGAAAATGCCGACGGCAAAAGATTCTGCAAAGGCATCCTGACTTTCCTTTTACCAAAACAGGGCGCTGTGCCATTTCCTGCACAGCGCCCTGTTTTTTTCGTATCAACCGGTAAGTTCTGATTTCTTCTACCACAGAATCTTCTCTGCCTCAGCTCCATCCGCAAACGGTCCCGGCATTGCTGCCACGCCGCGGTGCTCGCCAAGATAGTCCTGATCGAAGATAATCGTGCTTCCGTCCGGATCTTCGAATCTCTGCTCCGGCTCGAAGGCGTATCCTAAAATATCACTGTTGATAATTCCCGTCCGGAAATCCTTCAGGAACTCATACACGTTCGTCTTGATGGAATAGTGGCCGTCTTTTTCCACAAGTTCCACCTTAACCTGGTTCTCGTTATCCATAAGATTCTCTTTTTCATTCACACACGCCTTTGCTCCGTTAAAGTAAGCGTTTCCGTTTACCCAAACCGGCAGATGACATTTATTGTGATACGGCTCCAGCTTGCTCATGTCGGCCGGTTTATCCAGCTCAAAGTGGCTGATCCACTCGTCATAGGTCGGATACTCGTCGAACACATGCGTTCCGACCTCCTGGTTATCCTCCATCTTGAAGCCCATGTCCTCAACCGTTTCTGTTTCCTCAACCGGGTAATTCTGGATAAAGATGTTGTTGTAGAACCGGTCATCGCCATGCAGGAATGTCATGAATCCGGCAACCTCGGTACGGTGACGGATGTGATACGGCGTGTAACGGTCTCCTGTTCCGCCGCCAACTGCAGTTAATGAGCCAAGCATCAGATTGTGTACGCAGGCAATACCATCGGTCGCCATACGAACGCTGACCGGTGAGAGCATAATGTTGTTATCGATCAGTGTCGGACCATGGCCAACCTCGATGAAAATATCCTGACTCATCATTGCGCCCTCTGCCTTTGGTGTTCCCTCCGGCGGGCAGTTGTCGTGCAGCAGGTTCTGGGTCAGGCGTGTTCCCTGTGCCTCCCAGTCGCACCAGATGCCCATCGTACAATGATGAATGTGATTTCTTCTCATCACAACATCGATCGCTGCATGCATCTTGATACCGGAAATCTCGGCTCCGCCAAGCTGCTGCATATTGTTGATGTTGTGAATGTGGTTGTCCTCAATGATACTGAACACACCGCCCATCCGTCCGACAATACCGGTCTGCTCACAGTGATGGATGTGGCAGCGGCGGATGATATGGCTTCCGATGTTCTCCTTCGTCCAGCCGTGATACTGGCCGCGGCACACAGCATCACGCTCCATCTGGGTCGGGCTTTTTACGTGTTTTCTGGTAAAGTAATGGTCGTTCTCCGGATCGTAATATTTTCCGAGCGAAATACCGCAGCACTTGCTGTTGCTGACCTCACAGTCCTCAATAATCCATCCCTTCGACCAGTGCGGACCGATCATACCGTCCTGATAAGCAGCCGGCGGCGCCCATGTCGTTGCCGCCTTGCTGACATCAAATCCACTGAACGTAATGTAATTTACGCCTGTTTTCGACGGCATAAAGCAGTTCCGGCGCACGTTGATTTCTACTTTTTCCTCCGTCGGATTTTTGCCCTGGAAGTTTGCATAGATGACCGTCTGATTTTTCTCTTTGTCCTGCTCGGTATACCATTTGTAAACCGACCACTCCGGCTCCCAGGACGGCGGATAAACTTCTCCTTTGATACACTCCTCGAGCGTCTCTGCCTCGTATAACTGGCGGTCATTCAGATAAACCGCGCCGGTATGGCGTACTACAGGTGCAAAATACCAGTCGCCGCCGATCATTGTCGTGTATGGGTTATAATTGCCAAAGACTCCGTTGTCTACGCGGCATACCCACACATTATCTTTGTAATGCTCCCAGTCGTTCATCGTTTCCGCACCGGTGATCCTTGCGCCGAGCGGCTTCTCACTCTTATAGACGATTCTAGCATCCTCGGTTCCGCCGTTGACCGGATCGACATATTCGTGGTAGATACCAGGTGCAACCAGAACTTCATCTCCTGCTTTTGCAATTTTTGCCGCATCGTTGATGAACTTGAACGGCATCTCTTTTGTTCCGTTTCCATTCTTCGGAGCGGAATTATTGACATAGTAAATCATTTCTCTATACTCCTTTTTGTTATAGTAAAACCCGAAAACCCTGCAAAAAAGGCTGTGACGCAATCATTCACTCTCTGCGGCGCTGAATTTTTTACACTATTTTTTTGCGGGTCTATAGAATTTCTTTATGATAATGCTTCTTCCGCAGCCTCCTTTGATGCAAACGGGCCCGGCAGCAGATGAATGCCCTGACGGTTTCCGAAGTAGTCATATCGGAACACGATCGGCGTTCCATCCGGATTCTCATATTTCTGTTCCGGCTCAAATGCCATGCCAAGCGTCTCCGTTGAGATCACTGCACAGGCATTCTGCGGCAGATAATCGTAAACATTGGTCTCCAGTTTCCATTTTCCGTTCTCTTCTTTTACACCGATGGTGATTTCATGCTCGGTATCCACTACAGCGTCCTGTTCCTGCTCTGCCGGCTTCGCCCCATTGAAGTAAACGTTGCCGCCAAGCCATACCGGCAGCTTCTCGTAATACAGATCCGGTGACTTTCCGGAACCCATTCCGCAGTAGCCCTCAAATCTTGCCACGTACTCCTCCAGCGTCGGATATCCGCTGTACGGTGCGGTTCCTGCTGTCAGATTTCCGTCATCCCATTCATTATCCCCAGTCAGTTTACGGATTTCTTCCATTCCCGCACGAACCGGCTTCTGGATGAAGATATTATTGTAGAACCGGCAGTCACCGTGAAGAACTGTCATAAATCCGTTGATCTCCGTGCGATGCGGCACATGGTATGGTGTGTAGCGCGGCGACGGCAGCTTGTCGGAGCCATTGTTGACACCTCGGCCGACAGCAGTAAACGATCCCGCGATCAGGTTATGTACTACCGCAACACCCTGTGTTGCCAGCTTCATAGCGCGGTCCGAAAGCAGTACGTTATTGTCCACCAGCGTCGGTCCGTGGGAAATTTCAATAAAGATATCCTCGCCGATACCGTCCATACCTTCTGGATTTGCATTTTCCTCGTTCGGCAGCGTATTGTCATGGAACAGGTTCTGCGTAACACGTGTGCCCTGTGCCTGCCAGTCGAGCCAGAGGCCTCTCGTACAGTGATGGAAATGGTTTCTTCGAATGATCACATCGATTGCTGCATGCATCTTGATGCCGCCGATCTCCGCACCCGCAAGGTTCTGTTTATTATTGATATGGTGAATGTGGTTATCCTCAATAATCGAGAACACACCACCTAAGTGGCCTACAATACCCGTCTGTCCACAGTCGTGGATGTTGCACCGGCGGATGATGTGGCTTCCGATGTTTTCCTTTGTCCATCCCTCTCGCTGCGCCTGGCAGATACAGTCACGCTCCGTCTGTGTACCATCTTTGAATTTCCATTTGAGCCATTTATTGTCATTGTTCGGCTGTCTGTATTTTCCAAGGGAAATGCCTGAGCACTTCGAATCTGAAATCTCACAATCCTCGATGATCCATCCCTTTGACCAGTGCGGGCCGACCATTCCTTCCTGATATGCCGTCGGCGGAGCCCACTGGGTTGCCGCCTGTTTTACAACAAAGCCGGACAGAGTGATGTAACCGATGCCCTCCTTCGATGGATAAAAGCAATTCTCGCGCACATTAATTTCCACCGTTTCCTCATTCGGGTTTTTCCCCTGGAAATTCACATAGAAAACGGTCTCATTCTTCTCTTCATCCTGCTCCACATACCAGGTGTAAACCGTGAATGCCTGATCCCAGGATTTTTTATAGATCTCCGGCTTTTTCACCTTGTCCAAACTCGTCACCTCATACATGGATTTTCCATTCAGATACACTTCTCCGGTGTGTGCCGTGTAGGATGCGATAAACCAGTCACCGCTGACCAGTGTCGTATATGGATTGTAATCCCCAAACAATCCGTTCGAAACGCGCGCTGTCCACACATCACCTTCCAAATGCTCCCAGTTATCCACAATTTCCGCACCGGTAATCACAGCTTTTCCCGGTTCCACAGAACGGTACACAATTCTTGCATCCTCACATCCCGCATTCGCCGGATCTACATATTCCCGATATACGCCAGGCGCTACAAGCACCTCGTCGCCGGGCCTTGCAATTTTTGCCGCCTCGGAAATCGTCTGAAATGGATATTCCTTCTGCCCATTTCCGCTTCGCACAGCATTTCCATCTACATAAATCTGCATTTTTCGCTTACCTCTCACTTCTTCACTTTTCATAAACTTTTATTGTTTTTTTGTGAATTTTCGCCAAAATCACATCACTCTTTTTCCGATTTCTGCCGTTCTTCACAATTTTCATATCTTAACCATAATACAGATCCTCGTAAAACACTACTTATATATTGCCGATCATTGCCCAGATGTTTCGATTTTTTCTATATTTTTTCTCTCTTCTGTTGTATAATACCGTTTATCAGATACGGAGGATTCTTTTGCCATGAAAAACGATTCGACTTCTTTTTTCGAAAACAATCATTTTGCTAACAGCTATGTTTACGATATCTCTATTTCGCATGTCCCCGCCTATTTCGGTCTGCACTGGCATCACTATATTGAAATTGTGCTTGCACAGGATGACGGCATTATCTATGAAGTAAATGGAGAAACCTTTCCGCTAAAGCCCGGTGATCTTCTTTTTATCTGGCCCGGCGAGCTGCACGCTGTTTCCACAATCAACAGAGAACATCGCCTGATCATGCTTCAGCTCGATGCAGATTTTCTGGAAAAACGCGTGGATTTCCAGTCTGTTGCTTATCTTTTTTATCAGATCCGTCTTCTGAATCAGAACAACTTCCCGGAAATCGAAAAACTCCGCGGATTTCTGACAGAGCTGCGCAGGCTCTCCCTCTCCGGTATCAGTTTTTCCGAGCTGCGCGGATGCGTTCTGCTGTATCAGTTTTTTATTCTGCTCGGCGAAAATCTCTCCGTGCCGACCGAAACTGCCGCACCGCAAAAAACAGGCCATTCCGCACAGGTACACCGCCAGATGATTGCTGCATGTACCTGGATCTCGAGTCACTGCACCGAACCGGTTTCCCTGGAAGAAGCATCAAAGGTCGCCGGATTCTCCCGCTGCCATTTTTCCAAGCTGTTCCGCGCATACACCGGCCTCTCCTTCACGGATTTCGTCACCAGGGAACGGCTCCATATCGCCGAAAACCTGTTAAAAAAACCGGATCTCACGATCACCGAAGTGTCGCTCGAATCCGGTTTTAACAGTATTTCTACGTTTAACAGAGTCTTTTTGAAATCAAAAAATGTAAGCCCTACCGACTTCCGTCAGATGTACCTGCAATCCTATCAGAAATAGGCTATGAATTCGGCATGGCCTCCGGTCTTTCGCAGGTGGATGGAACCTTCTCAAATGCACCCGTTTCCGCACTCTTCATAATCTGATCGATCGTATCGAGTACGTGATATGCCATTTTGGCATTCGCACGGTTTAGTCTGCCCTCTGCAATTGCTTCTGCCATCTCGGACGGACCGAGGCCGCGGCTGTTTTCGCTGTAGGCAAAGCCATAATCCAGCACTTCCGGAACTGCCTGCTGTGTCCAGTCCTTCACGCCCGGAATGTAGACGATATCGCCGCCGAAATTGTTCGGGTCCACCAGCTTTAAAATACCTTTTTTGCCGTAAATTGTGAATACCGCCTGATCGTTGATGGTGCTGTCGCCATTGACACAGAATGTGCCGGTCACGCCGTTTTTCATTTCCAGAATCGTGAAAGCCTGGCTCTCGTTGCTGTAGTCAAATTCCTGGCCGTATTCCGGGCTGTCCGGGACGACATTGACGCGCTTCGGCGCAAGGTTGCGCACGGAGGAAACGACACGGTCCACCGGGCCGAAAAGGCTGACGATGGCGGTCAGATAATAAACACCGAAATCGTAGCAGATACCGCCGCCCGGCATCCGCAGAAAACGGAAGATGCTCGCCAGCAAATCAAGATCGCGGTTTGCGCATGCTTCGAAAGATGTCACCTCGCCGATCAGCCCGTCGTCGATCGCTTTTCTTGCGGTCTGCAGTGCCGATCCAAGGAAGGTGTCCGGTGCGGAACCGAGATAGAGATGTTTCTCCTCTGCCAGCTCGATCAGTTTCGCTGCCGTTTCCGGTGCGAGGGTCATTGTTTTTTCAGTGTAAACGTGTTTTCCGGCTTCCAGTGCCTGACGGATCAGCCCCTCGTGGGTCGGTGCCGGTGTCAGAATGACTACCATTTCAATCGACGGATCTGCCAGAATTTCCTCGTAGGTACAGCCCTTGATGCCATACTGCTCTGCTTTCTTTTTCGCATGTTCAAGATGGCCTGCGCAGCATGCTGCTACCTCAAGATTCTCAAAGTTATGAATCATGTTCGTCAGATAAATATCACTGATCGCTCCGCAGCCGACAACGCCGACTCTCATTTTTTTCGTTTCTGTTGTTCCCATTTGTAAAAATCCCCTTTACTCTTTGTTTTTTGATTCTGTTCTGATAAAAACCCTTATCTTTTTTATACAACGAAATGTCTGAAAAAACAAGCATTCCGGCTCATATTTCACTTTCAAAATGAAAAAACCACCCACGGTTTCTGCAGATTCTCTGCATCACCGCGGACGGCCTTTTTCTGTTGTTTACTCCACGCTTTTCAGCGATTCAATCATATCAATTTTTCTTAACCGGTAGAACATCATAAAATTGACGAACAGAGCAAACGCCAGGGTAATCAGGGCGCTCCAGCCGTAGCTCCGCGGGAACACGTTTCGTCCGAACATCATCATATCGACCTCGACGGTCTGAATTACGCAATGATGTAAAAACGTTCCAATTCCCATGCCCGCGATAACGCCGAACAGTGTCAGCACCATGTTTTCCCGGTACACGTACGATGCCACCTCGCCGTCGAAGAAGCCGAGCACTTTCAGCGTTGCCAGCTCTCTCTGTCGTTCGGTGATGTTGATGTTGTTCAGGTTGTACAGCACCACAAACGCCAACAGGCCCGCCGATACGATCAGCACCACGATGACGATGTCGAGGGAACGAAGCATGTTGTCAATCTGATCAATCAGGTCGGATGTGAACGAGATTGCCGCTACACCGTCGTACGTCATGATTTTTTCTCCGAGTGCTGTCTCATAATTGCCCGACATGTCCTGATATTTCATCAGAAGCTGGTTGTAGTCCGGCGCTCCGCCGAACAGCTCCTCGTAGAGATCCGGGGCCAGATACAGGTAATGGCGCACGTAGTTTTCGACGATGATCGAAATCTTTACGTCCACAATATCATCGCCTTTTTTCAGCTGAACCGTGTCGCCTGCTTTTACGCCGAGCATCGTTGCTGTCTTTTCGCTGATGGCTGCGCCGCCGTCGGTCGGGAATTCGTAAACTTCTCCGCTTTTCCGGTCTCGGAAGGCATAGAAGTCATTGAAATTCGTCAGTTCTTTCGGCACTTCAAGCACTGCATCCACGGTCTTTTTGTCGGTCTGCAGTTCGATGTTCTGGCAGTACATTTCCAGCAGCTCATCGATGCCGCTGTAGTTTTCCAGATCGGTCTGCAATGCTTCTTTTTCGGATTCATCCACATCTGAATTCAGCACAGCATTCGCCTGATAGGTGAAGAGGCTGACGAACTGGTTTTTCGCAATCGCGGTGATGGAATCCTGAAGGCCGAAACCGACGAGGATCAGACCCATGCATCCGCCGATTCCGATAACGGTCATGAAGAATCGTTTTTTATACCGCACCAGATTCCGCACGGTTGATTTCTGCGTAAAGTTCAGATGTTTCCAGAGTACGCCGATGCGTTCCAGGAAAATCCGTTTGCCGTTTTTCGGTGCTTCCGGCCGCATCAGCTCTGCCGGACCTGCGGCGAGTTCTTTGTAGCATGCCGCGATCGTCGCCACGCCGGTGCAGGCTGCACTCGCCAGAATCGCAAGGCCTCCCTGCTCCCAGTTCAGCGGGGTCATGTAATACGGGAGTCCGGTATACAGCATGCCGTAGGCATTCATAATAACCCAGGGCAGGATTTTTTCTCCAACCACCACGCCCGCGAGAGCGCCGGATACGGTGGAGAGCATTGCGTATGCGAAATATTTAAAGGCGATCACGCCGTCGGAATAGCCGAGGGCTTTTAACGTTCCGATCTGCTGACGCTGTTCCTCGATCATTCGTGTCATCGTCGTCAGGCTGACGAGAGCAGCCACGAGGAAGAAGATAACCGGGAAGAATTTTCCGATATTCGAGATACGGCCGGCATCCTGACCGAAGCTCTCAGTTGACGTTACCTTATCCCGTCCCCAGACGTACCACGTTGGTTTTTTCAGGTCTGCGAGTGTTTTCTCACCGTCCGCAATTTCCTGCTTCGCATCCGCGATTTCTGGTTCGGCGTCGGCTTTTGCTTTTTCGTATTCGGCTTTGCCGTCCTCAAGTTCTTTTTCTTTATCGGCAATTTCCTGTTTCGCATCCGCAAGGGAGATTTTTCCGTCGGCGATTTCCTGTTTCGCGTCGGCAAGCTGGGTTTCACCGTCGGCAATCGTCTGCTTTGCTTCTGCAAGCTGACTTTCTCCATCGGCGATCGTCTGCTTTGCTTCTGCTAACTGGGTTTCACCGTCGGCGATCGTCTGTTTCGCGTCGGCGAGCTGACTTTCTCCACTGGAAATTGTCTGCTTTGCAGCGGCAAGCTGGGCCTCACCCGACTGAATCGTCTGTCGGTACGATGCAATCTGCTGTTCCCCATCAGCAAGCTGGGCTCTGGCAGCCGCAAGCTGAGTTTCTCCGTCTTTTAATTTACTGCGGTTCGTCTCAATCTGAGCTTCTCCGTCGGCAATCGCTGTTTTGGCGGATGCAAGCTGGGCTTCGCCATCCTCAATCTGTTTCTGATAAGCTTCTGCCTGTGCTTCTCCATCCTGAAGCTGGGCAAGAGCCTCTGTAATCTGAGCTTCGCCGCTTTCCAGTTCTTCTTTTGCAGAAGCAATCTGTGCCTCGCCTGCGGTGCATTCCTGCTCTTTTTCTGTTAATTGTGCATCTGCAGCGGCAAGCTGACTTTCTGCGTCGGTAATCTGAGCTTCTGCAGCCGCAAGCCGGGCTTCCGCATCAGCGCTTGCTGCTTCAAACGCTGCGATGTTTTGTTCCAGAAATGTTTTCTGCTCCTGCATCGTGAAAAGCTGCTGTGCTAACTCTGTCTGCTTTGCTTCCAGTGCAGTTTTCTGTTCCAACAGAGATACATATGCTTCATCTTCCTCCGTCAGTCCGTCAAGCTGAGCCTCAATCACCTCGATCTGACCAGTCACTTCTGTCTGCGCAGCCTCCACCATCGGAAGCTGACTGGAAATCTGGGCTAACTGATCCTTGGCTGTCTTATACTGACTCTTCTGTTCTTCATACGCTGCCTTCTGCGCTTCATACTGTGTGCGTCCTGCAGCGGTTTCTGCTTTCTTGTTGTCCAGTTCCTCGCGTGCAGCGGAAAGCTGCTCCTTTGCAATATTCAATTCCGTTTCTTTTTCGGAAAGCTGCTCTTTTGCAGTATTCAGCTCTGTCTGCTTCCGAGTCAGTTCGGTTTTTGCCGCCGAAAGCTGCGTCATTTTTTCCTCTAACTCTTTTTTGCCGGATGCCAGTTCTGTTTCTTTCTCTGCAAGCTGTGCTTTTCCGTCGGAAAGTTCTTTCGCTTTTGCCTCAAGTGTGGTTTTTCCACTTGCAAGTTCATCGGCTTTCTGATTCAGCTCCGCTTTTCCGCTTTCCAGCTCTGCCGCCTTTGCTTCCAGCGTCGCTTTTCCGCTCGCAAGTTCCGCCTCTTTGTCTTTCAGCGTTGCCTTGCCGGATGCCAGTTCCTGCTCTTTATCGGCGATGGTTGCTTTCGCACTGAGAAGTTCCTGCTCTTTGTCTGCAATGGTCTGTTTTCCGTCAAGGAGTTCCTGTTCTTTCTCAGCAATCGTCTGCTTTCCGTCAAGAAGCTCCTGTTCTTTTTCCTTTAACGTCTGTTCGCCGTCGAGAAGTTCCTGCTCTTTGTCCGCAATCGTCACTTTCGCGTCAGCAAGCTGCTGTGCACCGTCATCCAGCTCTGTTTTTGCGTCCGCTAATTTCTGCTCTGCATCAGCGACCTGCTGTTTTGCATCATCAATCTTTTCCTGTCCTTCGGTTTTGACTGCCGTATACCGCCGGTCGCACGCCGCATCCTCGAGCGCTTCAATCTTCGTCTGTACAGCTTTCACCGTCTCATCATACGCATCGCTGTAGCTCGCCTCTTCCTGTGCGCCGTCCGCCTGGACGTAAATCTCTGTATAGAGATCCGAGGTAAATGTCTCCGGAAGCAGCAGTGCAAAACTGTTGATGCTTCCGTTTCCAATCGAGCCCGTTCCGCGGTTCAGATCCATATAATAAGGGAGCGTCGCCGAACCAACAATCGTAAACGTATCCCCGGTCAGCGAATCTGAGAGCGGATCCTCCGTTCCGGAAGTGAACGTTACCTGATCTCCGATCTCACAGCCGGAACTTTTTAGAAACTGCGTATCAACAAGAATTTCATCCTCTTTCTCCGGCATCCGTCCCTCGACCACGCGCGGCTCATTCACACCGTCCGTCAGCGCAATCAGCTTCACAACCTGCTCGCTCTCGCCGATGTCATGCAGCACTTCCACCGTTTTTCCGCCGTAGACCGCTTTCACGCCATCCGTCTTCGCGATATCCGCCAGATCATCGTCTGTCAGCCCCAGCGTTCCAAGGACTTTCAAATCCATATAATTTACTTCATCATAATACCGGTCCGCCGAAACCTTCATATCTCCTTCCGCCGACCGAATGCCCGAGAAAAACGCCGCGCCAAGAAGCACGATGAAAAAGACTGACAGAAACCGCCCCTTGTTCTTTGTGATTTCCCGGATAAAGTCTTTTCGAAATGCTCTCATCGTCCACCTACCATTCTATCTCTTCCACCGGCATCGGGTTCTCATTTGTTTTCATGCCCGCCACTTTTCCGTTTCGGATTTTAATCACGCGGTCCGCCATCGGTGTCAGCGCCGAGTTGTGAGTGATGACAATGACCGTCATCCCCTTCTCCCGGCAGGTATCCTGCAGCAGCTTTAAGATCGCTTTTCCCGTCACATAATCGAGCGCGCCGGTCGGCTCATCGCAGAGCAGCAGTTTCGGATTCTTCGCCAGCGCACGCGCAATCGCCACACGCTGCTGCTCTCCGCCCGAAAGCTGCGCCGGGAAGTTATTCATTCTCTCTTCCAGCCCAACCTCCTCAAGCACCTCCGACGCATCCAGCGGATGCTTACAAATCTGCATCGCCAGCTCCACATTCTCGAGCGCCGTCAGGTTCTGCATCAGATTATAAAACTGAAAAACAAATCCAATATCCTCCCGCCGGTACTGGATCAGATTCTTGCCGCGGTACTTGCTGATCTCCGCTCCGTCCACCAGCACCTTCCCCGAAGTCGCCGTATCCATTCCACCGAGGATATTCAACACCGTCGTCTTCCCCGCACCGCTCGGTCCGACCACAATCACAAACTCACCCTTTTCCACATCAAAGCTGATCCCATCCGCAGCCTTGATCGTAACCTCACCCATTTGATAGGTCTTGGTTACATCCTGAAGACTCACATATCCCGCCATGCCGCCGTGTTCCTCCTATGCAAAAAATCGATATTTCCTATTTCTTTTATTGTATCAATCTACAGCCGCGGCGGCTAGTCCTAAGTGGACGAATTTACTGTTTTTTTATAAATGGCATCCCCCCTTTATTTCAATACTGCCCTGATCATACATCTTATCCCAACCAGAATAATCACCACCTCCTGTAATCTCTGTGCCATCTCCATCGCAGCCATGCCCTCTGCTGCCTTCCCGTTCAAAAATATTTCCAGAACGCATCATCCTCTGTCACTCTCCTCTCAAATCTTAACCACTCCTCCCAGGCCGCCTACCAGACGTGCGAACGCCTCTTCCAATTTGCCACATCTTTTTCCACAGAAACTCACACAAGTTTGACAATTTATGATACACTAAGCTAAGTGACATCAATTCTGAATGTTCTGTGCTCTGCCGCAGATTTTTCGGAACTGAAATTGACTTTTCGATGCATAAACCAAACGATTTGTGGCATACGAAGAAAGGAATTCTTATGAAAATTATCTTTATCCGCCACGGCGAACCGAATTATGAGATTGATTCGCTGACTGAAAAGGGCTGGCGTGAGGCTGAGCTGCTTTCGAAGCGAACGGCGAAATGGAACGTCACCGATTTTTACTGCTCGCCGCTCGGACGTGCGAAGGATACGGCTTCTTTCACACTGAAAAACGCGGATCGCGAAGCCAAAATTCTTCCATGGCTGCGCGAATTTGATGCGCCTGTCATTGACCCGGAAACCGGGAAGCGCCGGATTCCGTGGGATTTTCTGCCGGATGTACTCGACGCAAACCGGGATCTCTATGACAATCATCTCTGGACGAAAAATCCGATCATGCAAACCGGAAATATGGACGAAAATTACCGTTTTGTGACCGACGGACTCGATACGCTGCTTGCACACTACGGCTATGTACGGGACGGCTATCGCTATCATGCCTCTGATGAGACGAACCGCGAGGCTGTCATCGTCTGCTTCTGTCATCTCGGCGTTACCTGCGTGGCACTGTCCCACTTGCTGAATATGACACCAACCCAGCTCTGGCAGGGTATGTTTCTGGCGCCGACTTCTGTCACAATCGTCGGAAGTGAGGAACGCAAACCGGGCGAAGTGTACTTCCGCTGCCAGACTGTTGGCGACGTACACCATCTGCTGACTGCAGGCGAGCCGGTTTCGTACTATGGATCGTTTAACGATCCATTCCAGTTTTAAACTTTACAAAAAGGGAGTTTTTTATCATGAATGAAGCAAAATTAAGAGAATACGCAAAGCTGATCGTAAAAATCGGCGCAAATGTACAGAAAGGACAGCGTGTCCGTCTGCAGGCCGGTGTGGATCAGGTTCTGCTTGCTACCATGGTCACGGAAGAGTGTTACAAAGCCGGTGCAAGCTATGTTGAGCTGATCTGGGAGTGTGGTCCGATTAACAAGCTGAGTTATCAGTACGCCACAGCCGAAACACTCGGTACGGTTCAGAATTGGGAGGAGGAGCGCCTCAAACAGATGACCGTAGATCTTCCGGTCCGCATTTTCATTGACTCCTCCGATCCGGATGAGCTTGCCGGCATCTCTGCCGATCTGCTCTCTACCGTCCGTCAGATGCGCGGGAAAGTAACGAAAAAATACCGCGATCAGCTCGACGGAAAACATCAGTGGCTGATCGTTGCCGCTCCGTCACCGGCATGGGCCAGAAAAGTATTCCCGGGCGAGCCGGAGGATATTGCGGTTGAGAAGCTGTGGAATGCTATTTTTGATTGCCTGTATTTAAAAGAAGGCGAAGATGTTGAAAAAATCTGGCAGGCACACTGTGACCGCATGACCCAAAAAGCCAACTGGCTGAATGAACAGGCGTTCCGCAAACTGCATTATACCAGCAAAAACGGCACCGATTTCACAGTTGAACTGATTCCGGACGCAAAGTGGAGCGGCGCTGGCGATATCAACCATATGAACAATACCTTCTATGTCCCGAATATGCCGACCGAAGAAGTTTTCACCAGCCCGATGCGCGGCAAATGTGAAGGCCGCCTCGTTTCCACCAAACCGTTAAGCTGGTCCGGCCAGGTTATCAACAACTTTACCGTTGATTTTAAGGACGGAAAGGTTGTCGACTGCCACGCAGAACAGGGCGAAGAGGTTCTGAAGAAAATG
>OHFB01000647.1_pt1 | contig 16966 bp, 17 predicted proteins | sample 1567461 | NCBI WGS metagenome assembly OHFB01 (sample SAMEA3879566, study PRJEB24766) | human gut metagenome | biome: human-associated habitat; feature: feces | place: USA | collected 1985/1987
AAGGAATTCATGTTCGTGTTTTAGATATGTTTACAATTAAGCCAATCGATAAAGATGCGATAATTAAGGCATCGAAAGAAACAGGAGCGATTGTGACTGTGGAAAATCATAATATTCTGAATGGGTTAGGTAGTGCCGTTGCTGAAGTGTTATCCGAAGAAGCTCCTTGTAGGATGAAAAGACTAGGAGTTCCAGATTGTTTTGGAGAAGTAGGAACGATACCTTTCTTAAAAGAAAAATACCATATGACAGAGAAAGATATTGAAGAAGCAGTGAAATCATTGATTAGTAAGAAGGATGTTGCGTAACATCCTTTTGCTTATGTTAGTTTAATACAGTCAAACCAAGATAATGATTTAGTTTTAAGGTTAAGATCACATCATAGAATGATACAATATTGCCTATTAAAAAGGTCCCAATGATCATTTCTAAGCTAACAAAATTTGTACTATACAATAAGTGAATGGAGTAATTGTGGATACAAGAGTAAATAATACATCATGGCTACCTTGAGTTTTACAAAGTATCTTCTTAAATGAATGAAAAGAACATCTCAATATAATTAAAAGATCGATATTCATAGGGAAAATAGAATATCGATCCTTTGTTTTATATAGAAACAGATAACTACGATTAGGATATTTTAATGTAAGTATATTGTTGGAATAGGAGAAATAAATACATGATAGTAATCTGTTGCTACCTAAATTATTGGTTTATCTTTGGACACGGCCTGAACCGTCTCCACCAGCTAATTGCAACACTTCGTCCATACTCACTATGTTGAAATCACCTTCGACAGAGTATTTTAAACAACTTGCGACTACCGAAAATTCGATTATTGACTTTGCATCATATCCTTCTAGACTGGGTACAATCAATCCAGCACCAAAGCTATCTCCACCACCGACTCTGTCTACAATCTGCATTTTGTATTTATTTGAGAAATGGTAATTTTTTCTATCATACAACATAGCGGACCAGGTGTTGATATTGGAATTGATAGACTCTCTTGATGTGATAGCAACTTCCTTATATCCTTCGCGATTCCAATAGGATATCCATATTTAATAATAGGTTGCTTCTTTTTAATATCTTTCAATGTAAATTTATGTCTTTGGGCAATATCTTCAATAAGTGTAATTTCTTGTCCATCGACATTACATATAATCCCTTTTTCTAGAGGACATGGTGCAACAGCTACCAAGTCGTTAAAATGAATCTTATAAATTTTTGCACCATTTCTACCTGTTTATTTCAATAAAATCATTGATCATCAAAGATACACGTTCTTTTTGATAAGAGCATAGTTTGTCCGCAATATTAGGAAGTAAGAAATTAGAGGAATTGATTGTGTTCATATAAGTACCTACCTTTTAGATACTTAAAGTATACAAGCAATTTTGACATTATTTATGTCATAACAACAAATTGAAGGTTAAGCCAAAAAGTTATCTGTAATCGGAGTTGTTTTGGTAAGTGTGATATCTTGTGTAATATTATATATGTTTATACTTTCACGAAAATGTAAAATATTTACAACTATATTGTAAACAGTTGCAAATGATGATATAATTTCATTGGCTTCGAAAGGAAGTTTTAAGAAGGTTTGCGTCAATAGAAATCGTATTTTGCTCCTTCCTCAAGTTCACTAATGATTTCGAAGTTGACGTAATAGATTAGGCCTGAGTGAATCCGGGCCTTTTTGTGTGTTAAAATGGTGTTGGTGATGGTATGGAACGAATTGAAAAACAGATGCAATTTATTTTGGAAATTGATAAAGAAAAACAAATCAAAAGAAAGACACTTCAAAGCAATGGGAAAGACTTTGAGGATGATGCTCAACATGCTTGGCATATGGCTATTATGACACTATTATTAAGTGAATATGCCAATGAAAAAATTGATGTATTAAAAACAATTTCTATGTTGTTGATTCATGATCTTGTGGAAATTGATGCAGGGGATACCTATGCATATGATGATCAAGGCTTGAAAACACAAAATGAAAGAGAGAATTTAGCAGCTAATCGCATTTTTAATTTATTGCCAGAAGATCAGGCAAAGAAAGTATTACATTTGTGGAATGAATTTGAAGAAAGAAGAACACCGGAAGCTAAGTTTGCCAGAGTGATGGATAATTTTCAGCCTGTTATGTTGAATGCTGCGACGGATGGAAGAATGTGGGTTGAAAATGGTGTGCATCTTGAAAAGATATTAAAGCGAAACGAAAAAACACATGAGGGTAGTGAAGTGTTGTGGAAGTATATGTATGAGCATTTCATTATTCCTAATGTTGAGAAGGGAAGAATTAAAGAGTAATTCTTCTTTTTTTGAGCATACTACTGTACAAAACAAAGTAGTGGTGATAAACTAGTAGTGAAAGAGGTGGTTTGATGAAAAAAGGATTCATTATAGTATTTATTCTTATTCTTGTTTGTATTGCAGGAGGTAGCTTTCTTGCGATTCATTTAATTACGAATACGAATGTGGACATTGGCGAAGTATCTGAAGAAATATCTATTGCGAAAGAACCTTTGAACCATGAACGAATCGAAGATTTTACTTCTGTCAATTTAGATTTGACAAGTATGGATGTTAAAATTGAGAAATCAAGTGAGAACGCGATTTCTTATCGTTTGCAGGATGCGAAGAAACAAAAACTGGATTATTCTGTTGATGATGGTGTTTTAACTGTAAAAGAAACAATTTCAGATAAACATTTTGTCGGTCACGATGATAATGAAGTGATTATTTATACGATAAATGATTCTTTAATTGTGAATGGCAATATTGTTGCAGGGGATGTTGAAACTCAAAACGTGGCATTAAAGGATTCTAGAGTGACAAGTGTGTCTGGTGATATTTCTATTGAGAATGGAAATTTAAATAATTGTACTTTTGTAACTACAAGTGGAGATATAGAATTTGATGGCCAATTAACTGGAGATAATACATTAAATACCACATCAGGAGATGTAAGTGTAGAAAATATCAATAATGTTTCAGTCACAGCTTCTACAACGAGTGGAGATATTGAAATTGGGGAAGAAGAATTAACGGGTTCTGTAACTCGTGTGCTAGGAACAAATAATGCGACCTTAACTTTAAATACAACAAGTGGAGATATTGAAATTAACTAAAAAATAGGCAAGCGAAATTAATCGTTTGCCTTTAATAATTCTTCTAGAATTTGGACTGCATTTGTAGCAGCACCTTTACGAATCTGGTCTCCGCAGCAGAATAGAGATAATGTATGATTTGTTTCATCCGTGATGTCTTTACGAATTCTTCCAACATGAACTAAGTCTTGATTTGTCGTATCCTTTGGCATTGGATAGATTTGATTTTTTGGATCATCTTTTAATAGTACGCCTTCAGCTTTGGATACTAATTCTCTCGCCTCATTGACATCCACTTCATTTTCACATTCGATGGTGATACTTTCAGAATGAGAACGCCAAATAGGGACACGTACACAAGTACAGTTAACTTTTAAAGCATCATCGTGCCACATTTTTCTTGCCTCATTTTGCATCTTCCATTCTTCCTTTGAGATGCCTAAATCATCAAAATCTCCGATTTGAGGAATCAAGTTAAATGCGATTTGGTAAGGGAAAGCTTTTGATGGAACATTTTCATCTTCAATTTGATTCTTTAAATCTTCAATTCCTTGAACACCAGCACCTGATACAGCTTGAAATGTTGTCACAATCATTCGTTTGATGCGGTATTTTTTATGTAAAGCTTGTAAAGCTACAAGGGCAATAATCGTTGCACAGTTTGGATTGGCAATCAAGCCATGATGGCCTTTAATATCTTCTTTGTTCACTTCAGGAATTACCAAAGGAACATCTTTGTCTAAACGGAATGCACTTGAATTATCAACAACGATACATCCTGCTTCTTTGGCCCATGGCATCCACATTTTTGTGATGTCATTTCCAGTTGCTCCTAAAACATAGTCAACACCTTGAAAACTTTCTTTTGTGAGTTCTTCAACAATGTGTCCATCGATTTCTTTGCCTTTTGATCTGGCACTAGCCAATAATTTAAGGTCAGCCTGAATGTTTCTTTCTTTTAAGCATTCTAACATTTGTTGTCCTACAGCACCTGTAGCACCGGCAATTGCGATTGTTGTCATTCTTCATTTCCTCCTACGAAAGTATCATATATAACTTGGACTGTTTTTGTGAAGTCTTTTTTCTTGACTCCCACTGTGATATTGATTTCATCACTACCTTGGGCAATCATGACAATGTTGATGTTATTTTTACCTAAGGCACCAAATAACTTGCCACTTGTACCTGGCTTATCGGACATGTTTTTACCTACAGTAGAAATTAAAGCTAAATCCTCTTGGACAGTTAATTTATCTGGTTTTAGTTCATCTTTGAAGTGTGCCAAGATTTCATAAAGACTCTCTTCAATTTCTTTTTTTTCTACAACAATATTGAATGAGTCAATTCCACTAGGAATGTGTTCAATACTGATGTGGTATTTTTCTAGGATGGATAGAGCTTTACGAATGAAACCGACTTCATTTGACATATGCTTTTTATAAACATAGATAGACATAAAATCCTTTTTACCTGCAATACCTGTAATTGGATATCCACTTTTTACTTTTGAATGTTCTTGGATGATTGTACCTGCGTCTTGAGGGCGATTGGTATTTAAAATGTGGATTGGAATGTTAGCTTCTTTAACCGGGAAAATAGCTTCTTCATGTAAAACGCTAGCTCCCATATAGGAAAGTTCTCTTAGTTCTGAATATGTGATATGAGTAATTCCTTTTGGGTTTTTAACAATTGTAGGATCGGCCATTAAAAATCCAGACACATCGGTCCAGTTTTCATATACGTCGGCATGAAGACATTTTGCTAAAATAGCCCCTGTAATATCGCCTCCGCCACGTGGGAAGACTTGAATGTGTCCATTTGCACTTGTGCCATAGAAGCCTGGGAAAACAAAGTGGTCGTATTGAGCATATTTAGCTTGAAGTTTTGCGCTGGTCGCATCCCAGTCAATAGATTTATCTAGTTTAAAACGAATAATATCTTTGGCATCCACAAAGGCATAACCTAGATATTCAGCCATTAATTTAGCACAGAAGTATTCACCGCGACTGACGATAACAGCTTGGGACATTTGGTTAAGATTGGTGTAAAAGGCATCCAACTCTTTTTCGATGGGTTGTTTAAGGTCTAATTCATTTTTTATTTCGATGAAACGGTTTTTGATGAGTTTAAAGACGCTCGATGCATCAACATGGTATTTTCTGTGGGCATCTAACAAGTAAAGCAGATCTGTGATTTTATTGTCGGCCGCAAAACGTTTTCCAGGAGCCGATACAACAATGTATCGGCGTGTTGGATCTTGTTGGATGATGGCTTTGATTTTTTTGAACTGTTCAGCATTTGCGACACTAGAACCACCAAATTTAGTGATTTTTAACATATGACTACCTCCATAATGCGATAAAACTATTTTTATCTAATTCTTTAACTTTCTTAATGATTGACATATCCTGGTTTTCAATCCAGTAATAGTTTGCTTCTTTCTTTTGAATAGGATAGTAATTCTCTAGGGAAACATCACTGCGAATTAGCCACGTTTCTTTTAATAGAGACGTATCAAATTCTTTTGGTGTTGAATAAACAATTTTTCTTTCTTTATTTTCAAGTGTATCTAAAGCATTCTGTACCATGGCTTGCGCTGTAGGTAATTGGCCGGCGCCCTGACCATAATAGCCTAGTGTATCAAAGCTATGAGATAGGATTTTTTGTGCGTTGTAGTTGCTAGGAACATTGGCTAAAAAATCATTTTCATCCATGCAACATGGAGCGATAATGGAAATAATTTTATCGTCAATTTGTCTTGATATGGATAAATGACGTATGACTTTATTGTTCATTTTGATGAATTTAATGTCCAACATTTTGATTGTACGAATTCCTGCATAATATGGAATGTCAACGATGGGTGTGTTGAAAGCTAAGCTGTTAGAAATCTTTGTTTTATAATATACGTCAACACCATCAATATCGTTAGATGGATCTTTTTCCGCATATCCTTTATCTAGAGCTTCTTTTAAAACGTCTTCAAAATCCAAGTTGTTTTTTTGCATAGAATCTAAAATGTAGTTGCTTGTGCCATTAAAGATACCTTCATAGCCTTGTAGTGGTTCAAGTCTTTTTAGTTTTAATAAGGCATCGATAAATGGAATACCACCTGCAACACAAGCTTCTACCTGAATGCTTCCTCCATATTCTTTTTCAAGCTCTAAATAGGTATCGAGATAGGTTGCGACAACAGCTTTATTTGAGCTGATGACATGTTTTCCTTTTTTCAAAGCTTTTTGAATCAATGTGTTGGCAGGTTCTAATCCGTTTAAACATTCAAAAACGATATCAATATCATCTTGAACTACCATATCTTCATTGTTAGAAAAATAAGGTAGGTTTTCTTTTTCTTTACGTACATAAACGTATTTTATATTGATATCATCCAATGTTTTTGCCAGGATTTCAATTCCTTTTCCGACAACTCCATAACCTAAGATAACTGCGTTCATATAGTTCCTCCTGTATCTTTTTAGAAAACACTTGTTTTTAAAGTGTGAACATTGTATCATATGGAATATAGATTTTCAAGGAGGATTCACATGAACGATTATATTTCTACAAGAGACGCACACCAAAGCGTTTCCAGCAAGCAAGCCATACTAAATGGAATGAGTCCAGATGGAGGTTTATACGTACTTCCAACTTTAGATCAAATTCATTTAGATTTATCCTTAACATGTTCAAAGTCTTATAAAGAAAATGCCGTTTATATACTTTCACATCTTCTTACAGATTATACGAAGGAAGAATTGGTGACATGTGTTGAAAATGCATATGCGAATTCTTTCTCTAAAAAAGAGATTACACATGTAAAAAAAGTAGATGATGTTTATGTGTTAGAACTTTTCCACGGTCCTACATGTGCCTTTAAAGATGTTGCGTTAACTCTTTTACCACAATTAATGTCCTGTGCCTTAAAAACTACGAACCAAAAAGCATTGATTTTAACTGCCACAAGTGGAGATACAGGTAAAGCGGCTTTATCTGGATTTTGTGATGTAGAAAATATTGGTATTAATGTTTTCTATCCATATAAAAAGGTTAGTGCCATTCAATATCGTCAGATGGTTACGCAAAAAGGAAAGAATGTGAATGTATTTGGAATTCAAGGCAATTTTGATGATGCGCAAAGCCAAGTAAAACGTCTATTCTTAGATGAAGAATTGAATGCGTATTGTGCGAAACAAAATATTCTTTTGACAAGTGCTAATTCCATTAATGTGGGTCGTCTGGTTCCTCAAATCGTTTACTATTTTGATAGCTACAAACAATTAGTGCATCAAGGTGCTATCAAATTAGGGGATAAAGTTTCATTTAGTGTTCCAACTGGAAATTTTGGAGATGTTTTAGCTGGATATTATGCATATTTGATGGGGTTGCCAGTAGAAAAGTTCTATGTTGCCAGCAATGCGAATCGTGTGTTAACAGATTTTTTAACGACAGGTATCTATGATCGAAATCGAGATTTTATCCAGACTATTTCACCAAGTATGGATATTTTGATTAGTTCAAACTTAGAACGACTATTATATTATGCATCTAATAAGGATACACAAAAAGTATCGAAATGGATGCAGGAATTAAATGAAAAGGGTCGTTATCAGATTGATGATGAAACTTTTAAAACCATTCAAAACGTATTTGCGTGTGGCAGTGTAGATGACAAAGAAACGAGTGAAGAAATCAAATTGGTTTATGATAAGACAAACTATGTTTTAGATCCGCATTCGGCCATTGCGTACAAAGTCGCAAAAGAATGTAAAGATCGTCTTATTGTTTCTTTGGCTACAGCTTCACCTTATAAATTCAGTCAAGATGTTTTGAAAGCATTAGGATATACGGAAGATAATGAATGGATGGCTATGCAAGATTTATCAAAATATTGTCAAGATGCAATTCCTACTCAATTAAAGGAACTTCAAGACTTAGATGTTTTACATGATCGTGTTATCGATGTAGCATCTATGAAAGACGTGGTATGTGAAAGTACAAAAGAGGTATTCCATGATTAGTGTGTGTGTCCCAGCAACAAGCGCAAATTGTTGCGTGGGATTTGATTGTCTTGGTATGGCTGTAGACTGGTGGGCTCACTTTACTTTTGAAGAAAGTGATACGTTGATTGTAGAAGGTTGTCCGGGTGAATTTAAAGGACAAAACAATTTAGTCGTGCAAGCCTTTTATACAACTTGTGACTATTTACATTTGGGATATCCGACTTTTAAACTAACGATAGATACAGATGTGCCTTTTGCCCGTGGCTTGGGTTCAAGTTCAACGTGTGTTGTTGCGGGAATCTTAGCTTGTGATGCATGGTTTAAAAAGGGTATGGACAAGATGGAAATCTTAAAGATTGCCACAAGTATAGAGGGACATCCTGATAATGTAGCACCAGCTATTTTTGGTCAGGCTACAGCTTGTTTTATGGAAAGAGAAGATGTGAAAATGAGTCTTGTTCCATGTGCAAACTATCACTGTTTGGCCATTGTACCTCGTTATGAAGTAAAAACTTCTCAGGCAAGAAAGGTTTTGCCGACTGGTATGGCATTTAAAGATTGTGTTTCACAAGTATCGCATGCACTCGTCTTTATTCAGGCTTTGCAACAGGGGGATGAGTCTTTACTTGCAAGTTCTTGTAGGGATTTGTTGCATGAACCATATCGTAGGCAATTTATTAAGGAATATGATAGGATAAAGAAGTATTGTGATTCAAAACAACTTCCAATGTGGATTTCAGGAAGTGGTTCAACTATTATGGTTGTTTCGTTAGAAGAATCTCATTTGGTTGAATTATCCAAGATTTTAGAATCTTGTTTTAGTGAATTGGATTATAGATTTTTAACTATAGCCAAAGAGGGGGCGTTTATAAAATATGAGTAAATATTATGTTGTGAGCGGCGATATTTTACCGGATGTTTTAGAACAAGTTATGCAGGCACGTATTTTATTACAGTCGGGCAAGGCAAAAAGAATTAGTGAAGCTGTTAAAATGGTTGGTATTTCGCGGGGCACATATTATAAATATAAGGATGCCGTTTTTTCATTTAATGCAGAACAATCGAATCGTAAGGCAATTATTTCGATGATTTTAAGAAATGAAAAGGGCACACTTTCTAAAGTTTTATCTTTAGTATCTGTAAAACAAGTTAATGTTTTAGCTATTAACCAAACGATTCCTATTAATGGAATTGCCAACGTAGCACTTACTTTAGATATTAGTGATTTAGAAATCGGTATTCAGTCTTTAGTCAGTTTGATTGAGGCTATGCCAATGGTAGAAAAGGCTGATTTGGTAGCTGTAGAATAATGAGACGTGTTTTAAGTTTTATATTTGGCTGGTGCTTTATCATTGTTTGTGTTGTGTTTAGTATCAAGAGTACAGCATTAAATCCAGATTTTTATATTCCTGAATATGAAGAGATGGATTTGGCTAGTGATATTGGTGTTTCTAAGAAAGATTTGAATCAAAGTATTCGTTTATTGTTGGATTATTTAGATGACAAGCGTGATGATATCAAGGGACATATCACGTGGTATGGTGTATCTCAAGAAACTTTTAATGAAAAAGAAACGAGTCATATGGTGGATGTAAAGGCGTTGTATCAGAATGCTTTAAGGTTTGCTAAAACAGCGCTTATTATTCTAGTGTTGATTATTTTATATTTTTACTGGAATGAAAAAGAATTGATGTTTGCGTATTTGAGTAAAGGTTTTTTAACGGCCATGTTTACATTCATAGTAATGCTTGTGTTCTTTGGGTTTTGGATCTTTACAGATTTTACAAGTTTCTGGACATGGTTTCATACGATTTTCTTTACGAATCAATTGTGGCTGTTAGACCCCAATACGGATTTCATGATTTGTATGCTTCCAGAAACAATTTTTTATAAGCTAGTACTTGCTTGTGTAATCAAAGTGATTTGTTTTGTTGCTCTGGCAAGTGGATTGGCTATTTATTATATGGTGAAAAAGGCACCGATAGGTTTTGAAAGATGATTGTACTTGCGTCTAAATCTCCGCGAAGAAAAGAGATATTAAAAGACTTGGGCTACGATTTTATTGTTTGTCCAGCCAAAAAGGATGAAGTGTTTGATTTAAGTTTAGGTTTGGATGAGGCTTTAAAAAAGGTTGCTGAATCTAAGGCAAAAGAAGTAAGGGAATTCTATTCAGACTCGATTATTATATCGGCAGATACGATTGTATGTTTGAATCAAAAAATATTGGGTAAGCCAAAATCAAAAGAGGATGCGATAAAGACGTTGAACGCATTATCAAATCGTAGGCATCAAGTAAAAACGGGTGTTTGTGTAATCTATAAAAAACAAACTTTTTTACATGTCGAAACGACAGATGTTTATTTTAAGAAACTTACAGAACAAGATATTATTTCGTATGTAAATAGTGGGAAATGTATGGATAAAGCAGGCTCTTATGGTATACAGGAATGTGATTTTGTGGATCATATTGAAGGTGATTATACCAATGTGGTAGGCTTACCAAAATATGTGGTGGAATCAATAATGAAAGACGTTGCACTCTAGTTATAGCCCGTTTTCGACAGTTATATAACGCAACAATGAGCGCAAACCTTTAGTTTAAAGGCTTTACGCTCATTTTTTACTTTTATGAAATGTTGTATGGGAATTTTATTTTTCAAATTTTTTTAAATTTATTTAATGTTTTTGGTTGATAGTATTTTCGGCTCAGTTTTAAATCGAACAGTTGTTCAAGTGAATCCAGTACATCTGAGCCTGTGTAACAGGCCTGGTAGTACATATCGGAGCAGTTAACCACATTCATGTTCTGCAATGTTTCGATGATCTGTTCTGTTGTGAAATGAGTTTTATTTCTGTCTAATTTGACTTCGAGTAAGCGATAGATCAATAAGGCTGTGTAACAGATAAGGAAATGAGCTTTTATTCTGTTTTCTTTGCGATGATATACGGGTCTTGAGCTGAAATTTGTTTTCAAGACACGGAAACAATCTTCGATTTTATATCTTCTTGACTGGATATCCAGAACTTCTGTTTCCTTCATATCAAATATATTTGTGGCAACAGCGTAGAATCCATCATATTTAGCTTCTTCTTCAATACGAGCCTCATCTAAATAGTAATTCTTCTTTTCTTTATCACTCTTAATAAATCTGGTCACATCGTTTGGTCCTTTTTTGAAGTTGTCAGGATCCATGTTGGCCAGTATTTTTTTAGCACGCTCGATCTGTCTGCTTCGTACTGTTTTCTGGTATTCGGCCATCTTTCTTGAATAGGTTACGATAATTCGTTGTTTTAGATTTCCTTTTGATTTTACCTTCTTTGTTTTTCCGTTCTTATATTGTTTGACTTCGAATAGACCTAAGTCCACAAGCTTATCAACTGGTATAGATTTATAGATGTATCCATCGTAATACTTTCTGTTTTCTTTTAATGTGCGATCAAATGTCTTCATTGTTTCTAAAGATGCGGGCTTTCCGTCTTGAGAAAAACGGTAATCGTAATCATTGAACACGGCCTGTTTTAGAATACTGTTCAATTTCTTGATGGATTGTGTTACTACAAACTTTCTTCCACAAAAGTCGTTAAATAATCTTGTGTCATTATAGCCTAGTCCGGCATCTGAACAGTAGATGATATCCTTGTTCTCAAACATTTTAAGCATCTTCTTTTCAGCTGGAACAGCACAAAGGGACTCATTGTCACTTCCTGGATTGATACACATACTTAAAGGAATTCCATCGGCATCCATGAAAAGTCCCATCTGAACGATTGGATTTGGACGATGTTCTTTAGATACACCATATTTTAAAAGTCCTTTGATCAGTTCACCTGTGATTTCATCATAGACGTCTTCATCTTCTGATTCTTTTTCAAAATAGAAATTAGTGCAGTCAAAATAACATACATTCGTATTCCTTTTGATTACTTTATTACTTGATTCAAATAAATGAGAAAGATACTCATCATAATTTTCTTCCAGGATATCCATGAAGCGAAGGATATCCTGGTGTGAGAAATCAAAATCACCATAGAAACCAGTAAGATTCTTTAAAGTATGCATCTTGCTTCCTGGATCAAGAATCCGAGAAAAAGTAAGAACCATATTTATCATATTTGGATTGAAAGCTATTTTACGTCTGCTGCATACTTTATCAAAGAAATCAGAGATTCCAAGAGATGAATAAAGTTCTTTCAAATAGAAATAGCCAATATTCTTACAAGTGGATTTAGAAACAGTATTTCCTTGATTGATGACCTTGTCATCAAAATTGACAGTGATATTATATTCAACTTTACTGTTCTTTATATTTTCGTTATATTCCTTAACTCTTTGTTTGGCATATTCTAAAGGATCATCTGTAATCTTTAATAATTCTGAATGTTTACCAATACGTTCAACATTCTTTGTGGTAACCTTTTTACCATTGCGAATCCCAACCTGAATGAAGTAGGTAGGATCTTTAGATTTTCTGTCGTAGTTAAGTTTCATGGGGAAGACTCCTTATATAGAACTATTATATCACATACTACAACTCCGTACAACATCCGTACAACAAAATAAAAAGAAAATTTGACATAAAAAAAGCGCTACATAAGCGACATTTGGAATATTTACGATTTTACAACTGTCGAACTACCGAATCTATAATGGTTTCAATATTCCATATCAATACTAGTATGAACCAAAATATGTGAGAAAACTTCATAGGATTTTAACATGCTTGAAGTGTTGTTTTCCAATAAGCATACTCCTTTCCTTTAAAAAAATTATAACAAGCTGAAAGCGCTAACACAACGATTCATAATAATTTTATATGAGAAAGAGCGTAAGCTCCACCTTAAGGGTTCTGTTGTCGGGTTGCCGAAGGCTAGAAAGGAGTAAGTATGTCTGGTACTATAAATCCAATACATTGCCTTTGTTTGCTAGAGTAAAAATTAGCTTGAACACGGAGCTAAATTCGTGTTATATTTTTTGTGTAAAAAGGTAAAATAACTATATTGATAATATAACGTGACCTAGAGATAGACACTCCTGATAAGGAGTGATATATTTATATTGAAAAGGTAAAAAAAATATATTGTTAATATACGCCCCCTTATGTTTTTGGGGTGATTTTGAGGTGTTAAAATGGGATATAGTAAATTAACTTTTGATGCTTACATTAGAGATCCAGAAGCATGGAATATGGAGTTGCCTAAGTGGGCTTTAGAATTGAACAATAAAGGGTATGAGAGTGTAAGTGCTATTGATTTTTATGATGATATATTCGGAGAAGATTTAGAAGAAAGCTGTGTACCAGAGGATTATAAAACGGGAGAATATGGTGGAATTGCCATAGAAAGAGTTAAGAAATTGGATGAAGAAGGGAATGTTGTTCTTGATTCTAAGGGAAATGAAAAGTACGTTGGTAAAAGATATACGATAACTAAAGGGAATTATGAATTGTATGATTTAATCGATAATTCGGAGAATTTTTGTATTATAGCTCCTGTTAGTTATGCTGGAAGAGCAAGAATCAATAAAAATGCTCGTTATATGTATGCTTTATGTATTGAGGTAGACTATATAAGACCTGATGGTGGTTTAAATGAATTGATTTATAGCTGGGAAAGAGAGTTAATGCCTGTACCGAAACCAACTTACATTGTATGTTCAGGGAATGGCCTGCATTTATACTATGTTTTCGAGAGACCTATACCATTGTGGCAGAATATTTTCGATAAATTAACAGAAGCTAAGAAGTATTTAACACCTAGATTATGGACAAAATATATTACAACTGCTTATAACAAAATCGAGTATGAGAGCATCACACAGGCATTTAGATGTGTAGGTAGTAAAACAAAGGGAAATTCTTATGCGATGGCATTTAAATGCGGTGATAAGGTCATGATAGAGTATATGAATTCTTTTTTACCAGACGATAAGAAGTTGGATAGTATTTATAAATCGAATTGTAGTTTAGAGGAAGCTAAGGAGAAATATCCTGAATGGTATAAAAGAAGGATTGAAGAGGGTAAAGATAGAGGTCATTTTAACCGCTACAAGCCGATTTATTATGATTGGATCAATAAAATACTTGATGGTGCAGTTGTAGGCAGAAGATATAATTGTCTTGAAAATCTATGCAGTTTAGCTGTTCAATGCAATATTGAACCAGAACAGGTAGAAAAAGACTGTCGAATGGTTGCAGAAAAGTTTGAGATGTTGACTGAGGACGATAAAAATCATTTTACGGAATACGATATTCTTTGTGCGTTGAGAACGTATCATAATGCGGATGAACAGGCATATCGGCGAAGAATCGACTTTATTTCAGCAAAAACAGGAATAACATTAGTACCTAATAAGCGAAATGGAAGAACACAGGAAAAACATTTAATGGGTGCACGTGCTATTCGTGATATAAATAATCCTAATTGGAGAGATGGAAATGGTAGAAAGCCAAAAAAAGAGATAGTTCAAAAATGGAGATTAGAACATCCGGACGGGAAAAAAGCAGATTGTATTCGTGATACAGGTTTGACAAAACCGACTGTATATAAGTGGTGGAAAGGATGATTTCATGGCAAAAACAATCAAACAAATAGCTGATGAATTAGGCATTAGCAAACAGGCTGTATTTAAACGAATCGACAACCTAGGTTTACGGTCTAAGTTGACGAAAATCGACAACCAGTTGATGGTAGAAAAAGAGCAAGAAAACATGATAAAATCAGCTTTTTCTGAGAAACAACCGTCAACCAAACCGTCAACCAGTTTACAGTTAGAAACAGTAAATGACGCAGTTGTTGATGTGCTTTTGAATCAGTCTGAAATGCTAAAAAATGAGTTGAAAATAAAAAACAAACAGATTGAAGAATTAAATAAAAGACTCGAAGAAAACCAGAAACTATTAGACCAGCAACAGAAACTACATGCCATGGCAGAACAAAAGATACAATTATTAGAACACAGAGAACCAACAACAACTGAAACAGAAAATACATCGGAACAAATAAATATACTAAAAGAACAACTGGATCGAGAAAAAAAAGAGCAGTTAAATGAGATAGAAAAGTTAAAAAATGAATTAGAAAAAGAAAAAAATAAAGGTTTCTTTGCACGTTTATTTTCCAAATAAACTGACTTTATTGCACACAATCAGTGTTTAAAGCGAACACTGATTTTTAATTTTTCGTTACATTAAAATGACGAAAATAAAAATTTTAAGCACTCACTTTTGAAAAAATTGAGCACTAAATAAATGCAAAAATAATTTTTTAGATCAACATTTTTAATTAAAAAATGCACTTTAAAAATGAAATTTGGGCACAATAAAAAGACGCAAAAATCGTAAAAATGCCATTTTCTTCAAAATCGGCGATTTTAGGTCATTTTTGGGGTTTTAAAAATAGCAAGTAAGGACTTTGTGCATACACTGGAATCCCCTAAGGACTTTGTGCATACAAAGCCCTTGCGATACCTGTGCATACAAAGTCAAAATGTATTGTGCATACATTTTATTTTTTGAGGACTTTCATCCCCAAACCCCTTCGTAAAATCAATGTCTACAGTTGTAGCAAGCAACGTCTTTGGTCGACCAAAGACAGACCATGAACACTTCAACAGTGATTAAAAAAAGTACATGAACAGGTAACTGCAAAGACTGATTTTCTGTCTCACGTTGGTACAACATTGTACCTTTTTTATTTTCTAGCGGGCTGGATTTAGGCAGAAATTAAGTACCTTAATTTCTGTGGATCCAAACAATTCCTGATATTTTTTTCGGTACATTAATGTACTTAAAAATTAAATATCATTCTTGTTTGTCGTCCTTAATTAATTTTCTTATTCTGTGCTTCAGTGGTTCAATCGAAGCACATATTTTTAGACTTTTATTCGCTTAATTTAGTGAGCAAAATACGCTTCTAAAAGTCATCAGGATAAGCACTGCATCATCAGTGAGCATTTAAGGGCATTGCAACCAGTGGTTGCAAGCATATTTAGCCTTCTTCCTTGATTTTCCTCTTGTGCATCATTTTGGGCAATGCTCAAAATTTGCTCACTTCTGTTTTTCTTTAAAAGTGCTTCCTGAAGGCTAAATAAGCCTTCAAGCTGCATTTTTCCTTATAGTGGGCATTTGCCCACTTTTTTTGACCTAAAAGTGGAGCTTCAAGGAATAAATAGCCTTGTGCTCACACTTTTTCTTTGATTTTATTCAAAAGGATGCATTTTTATATTTGAAAAATTATAAAGTGGTACTTAATTCACTGATAAAATGGAATGATTTAATAAAGATTCAGGGGCTCGATAATGTACCAATTGTCTAATTATTAATAAAAAAACTGTCCATTTAGCGAGACAGTTTAAAGAGAAAATTGCTTTTTAAAAGAGCTGACAGAAAGGGTTGAATGCCAGCTCTAGAAATAGGAAATGTTGGATGATTTAAAAGTGTTATGATTTACGGCTCATCCAACAAAGCCTAGTATAACAGTGTGTTATGTGTTTTTTCAACTACAACTTCAGCTTCTTGCTTAGTCTGGAATAATTTGGATTCTCTGACTCTGGTTCCTGCTGGAGTTTCATTATCATTGAACTTTATCGTGCAAAAGCCTCCACCGACACGAATTACAGTAGCTTCTCGGATATGATATCCATTGGCTATGAAATAGACAATATCACCAAGATTATATTTATTCATATTCTTCATTGCTGATCCTTTCATTTTTTATTGTTTCAATCTCTTCGTCAGTTAATGAAGGCAATATACCAACTAAATTATTTAATGATTTTTTCTTTGCCTGCTTTGGTGAAATAATACGTGCAATCTCTATTCCTTTATTTGTAATAATAATTTCTTC
>OHFB01000652.1_pt1 | contig 16856 bp, 10 predicted proteins | sample 1567461 | NCBI WGS metagenome assembly OHFB01 (sample SAMEA3879566, study PRJEB24766) | human gut metagenome | biome: human-associated habitat; feature: feces | place: USA | collected 1985/1987
CGTGAAAGTTTTCTTTTGCACGAGGTCGCCGCAATACTTTTCGTTTCGGATCACGCGCAAAATGACGGTGTTGCTCCACTCTTTGACGCGCATAGGCGTGATGCCTGCTTCGCGAAGCTCGCGCGCGATAACGTGTGTGCCTTTGTTTTCATTTGCAAACTTATGGAAGATAAGCCGCACGATTTTGGCGCCGTCTTCATTGACGGTCATTTTGCCGTCTTTAACATCGTAGCCCAACATGCTCCTGCCGAACACAACGCCTTGTTCCATCTGGCGTTTTTGCCCCCATTTCACACGTTCGGACGTCTTACGGCTTTCTTCCTGCGCAATAGAGGACATAATCGCCAAGCGAAGCTCTGCATCGCCGTCTAAGGTGTTGATGTTGTCGTTCATAAAAATCACGCCGACGCCGTGCTTTTTGAGGTCACGCGTGTAATAGATGCTGTCGAGCGTATTTCTCGCAAAACGGGAAATTTGGCGCAGGCGATCATGCGCTTGAATTCACTGCGCTTTTTGGTGTTGGTGCCGGAGATGCCTTCGTCTGCGAAAATCTCGTAAAGCTCCCAATCGGGGTTGCGCTCAATATACTGTCTGAAATAGCGCTGCTGGCTCTCAAAGGAATTTGCCTGATCTTCGTGGTCGGTGGAAACGCGGCAATAGGCAGCCACACGCTTTCGCACATCGACTATTTTTCGCTCTTGATTCATGCGTTCATATCGGTTCATATAAGTCCTCCTTTTACAATGAATGTTTCTGTTTTATGGTATTACGGATTTGATTTTTGCTTTCTCTTTTTTCTAATTCGGCTAAACATTCTTGATATTGAGCGGGTGTCAGCAGATTTCGCTGTTTTAGGGAGAGAAGGATGCCTTTCTGCAAGTTCAGAAAGAAAGTGGCATGCTCTTTTTCATTCAATTTTGGAAGCGGTTCACCGATATAGATAAATTCTCTGTGCGCCAAATTACCACCTCGTGGTGCAAGTATATGGGAGCTTACTTGTACCGGATAACAAATAAAAACAAAGTCTTTATGTTTTCAGCATTTATCCCATAACCCGATACTGACGGCGAGGGCTTTATAGGTGTTTGCACCACTTCCGGCGGGATATATGGTATATGTTTCACCTACATTCTGACATAAAAAAAGCCGAGGGAGTTTCATAGTGAAAACCTCTCGGCTATGTAAGTTTTTGAATATATAATCAGATGATTTTGGAATTGGGACAGTTATCGCATTTACTTTTTTCGGGACAACTATCACATGGAATCCAATTCAGTTTATCTGAGAACAAGCTTCGGTTTGTTGTAAACTGTCGATGAACTTCTTGCCTTATTCTCTCAGATAAATTACCGGAAAATCGTGGACCAGCCACAATTTCCATGGAATCTATAAGATCATCTGGTAGCCCAATTGCCAATCTATCGCACCTTATATTTTTGTCCATTGTAGCAAGCACTCTAACTTCATGCTCATATTCCCAAGCTAGGTCTTTAACATAACCTACCAAATCGGGTAGATGAGGAGTGCTTTTTAATTGCTTATTCTCTGCTTTTCCACATATCAGGATTTCCTCTGATTTATATTGCACAGAATCGGCATTGGTATATGCAACACGCACAACAGATAATTGTTCGTATGGAATAGCCGATTTATCTAATGCCGGATTTTGATTTTTCGGACAAAATACCGGATAAATAGTTTTAGTGTTTCTTATCCATTTCTTGAACACCTCGACGGGTATGCGGATAAACACACCATCTTCCCATGGCTGAGCATACATTGACCACATAGCAATGCTCTCATTTGAATCGTACATAAAACTCGCAAAGAACACAGCGCTGCGTTGTTCAAATTCTGAAATATTTTGAAATTCAAGTCCATCATTCATGGCCTTAGGGGAATTTAACCACCAAGATCTGCTGTTAATTATTGATACGACATTGGATAACTTCGTATAATGATATACATATTGAGCGGTCTTGTTTTTTGTATTTTCTAACCGATTGGCACTATCGCTGAGATAAGCAATCAAATCTTGTGGTGAATTTATTTCGCTAAAATTTGTTACTGACGCTTTTTTCTCCATTTTGATTATATCTCCTAATTCTTTGAGATTTAATAATCTTCACTTAGCAAGAAATCCGCCAGATGCACGATTTTGACACCATTGATATTGCCTGCGGCCAGTTCGTCCAGCGTTACGACATATTTCGGGTAATGGTCTTTGATCTCCAGCAGGTTGGCAACCTCCCGGTCGGATTCCTCCGGCAGATTGCGGCATACCTGCACATAGATCCGCTCGTCCCGTCGCACAGCCACGAAGTCGATCTCCTTGGTGGCGTTTTTGCCGATATACACATCATAGCCCTTCCGCCGAAGCTCAAAGTACACAATGTTCTCCAGCATGGCGGCAACGGATTTTGGGTTGAAGCCCATCATGCAGTATTTGAGAGAAGCGTCCGCAAGATAGAATTTCTCCTGCGTTTTCAGGACGGTCTTGCCCTGCATATCGTACCGCTGACAACGATAGATCACGAAAGCTTTTTCCAGCCATTCCAGATAATTATAGACCGCTTCCACGGAGAGGGAGCGTCCTTCGCCTTTCATGAATTTCACGATGGCGTTGGCAGAAAAAGTCTTGCCTACATTCTCTACAACATACTTTACTACACGGTTGAACAGGTCAAAGTTTGTGATATTGTGCCGCTTGGTGATGTCGCTGGTGATAACGGAATTGTAGATACCCTCGACGATTTGATAGGACGAACGCTCATCGAAATTTCCGAGCGCAACGATAGGAAAGCCGCCCATGCGGATATACTCGTTCAAAAGTTCTTTCGGTGTGCGGCCGCTGTCCTTCTTGAACTCCAGATATTCAGCAAAGGACAGCGTAAAAACAGGGATGGAGATATAGCGCCCCGTCAGATAGGTGGAGATCTCACTGGACATCAGCTTGGAGTTGGAGCCGGTCACATAAATGTCTGTATTGGAATCCTCCAGCAGACTGTTGACTGCTTTTTCCCAGCCATCCACCTCCTGCACTTCATCCAGTAGAAGATAGTAGCGTTCATTGTCGGTTATTTTCTCTTTTATATCCCGGTACATTTGCTTGGCGGTTATGCTGTTGTCCAGCTCCTCCGAAGTGTAGCGCAACTGGATCACATGGTCTGCCGCAATGTCACTGTCGATCAGGTCGTCTTTCAACATATCCAAAATGGTCGATTTTCCGCAGCGACGGATCCCGGCAAGGATCTTCACCAGCGGAACATCCCGATAGGTTTTCAGCATATCCAAATAGTATGGCCTAATGATCATGGTATCGCCTCCTTACTATTAGTATAGCCAAAAACATCAACTCGGTCAACAGTCTTTGCTGAAATTTAAGAAAAACTTTTTAAGCAAAATAAGTTTTTTGCCTGTTATGCGTTTTTGCCAACAAAAAGTGTAGTTAATTTTTCTGCACAACCTCTGTCGCCCAATTCATTTATATCGCTTTGGCCTTTGAGAGAGATAAGTCCGGTATCGGTATGTCTGCGGAAGTAAATGTGCTGCCGCTCCATGTCATTAATTGGACGGGCAAGGTTCGGAAGCCCGCCGCTCTCCTATGGCCATGCGAATCCTGTCGTTGTCAAAAATGCGTATATTGGTTTTTATACTTTCAGGAAAAACAATAAAAGGATCGTAAAAGCAGTGCAAAAGAATCAGAGATTTGCGTAAAAGCGAATTTCGTATTTTGTTTAAAAATGTTGAAATTTTTTATTTTTTGATACACTCAACTAAATTGACAAATCTTTTTTTCAGCAGAGTTTGACGCGTTTTGATTTTCGTGCAATACATTGCATGGTGCCTACTTTGAATAATATTTTGAAGATTAAACTCGTAAGAAATCTGCGAAGGTGTTCAAAAAGGACTGGTGAAAATGCATAATTGTACTTAAATATATTGCCAAAATTGCCGTATCGATTTATGACATGGGGAACAAAAATAAAATGTGAAATGTGCACAACTTGTCGAATGATAGTTTGTGCATATTTTTTTGTAACCAAAGACGGTTTTAAGACACTATAAAAATGTATTGAACTGATAGATTTTATCAGTTGGGAGAGACGATATAAAACCATTTGGAAATGAGGTGAGAGCGTAGGGTTAATAGTAAGTGTGATGTAGTGAATGCTGTAAAAAGAGAGGAGATTTGGTAATGAAAAAGACAAAAGTCGTAACAAAACTGATAGCCATAATTTTGTCAATACTTGTGGTTGTTCAAGTTGCCCCAATGTCAACTTTTGCCGAAACAATTGAAACAGAAAGTGAAAAGTTTGAGGAAAGCGGGTATTCTACTGAAGTATCTCAGGAAGAGGAAGACCCAATAGTAATAGGAGAAGATGTAGATCGTCGTGACAGCAGTAACACCAAGTATTTTAAGATGAGCGATGGAACAATAAAGGCTGCTGTGTACAAAGATCCTGTTCTTTATCAGGATAGCGCTGGTAAGTGGCAGGAGATAGATAATACACTTGAAACATCGGACGATGAGAATGATGAGATTTCAAACTTTAACGGATATGCAACCAAAAGCAATAAGTTTAGGGTGAAGTTTGCAAAGAATTCAAACCAGAAAAAACTTGTCAGCATAAAAATGGGCGATTACTCGGTCAGCCTTTCTTTGCTTAACAAAACGAAGAAGAATAACTCGTCAATGAAGCAGGAGAAGAAAGCTAAAATCGAGGATTTAACCGCCGCTAGCAAGGCCAGTCAAAAGATATACTATGAAAACATTCTTCCCGATACAAATATAGAGTACATAGTTAATGGATCGGGAGTCAAGGAAAATATTGTAATAAAGTCTGCGCAGAGCAACTATCAGTATAGCTTTGAAATCGATGTAAAAGATCTTACGCTCACATTGGAAGATGACGGCTGTATATACGCGAAAGATGTAAACACGGGAAAAACTGTGTTTGTCCTTCCCAAGCCGTTTATGCTTGATGCGAACTATGAGTATTCAGACAGTGTGAGTTACAGTATCAGTTCAAAAAATAAAAAGAAGTATGAGATTACTGTAACTGCGGATGCCGAATGGATAAATAGCAGCGACAGGACATTCCCTGTTACGATTGACCCCGCAATACAGACAGAGCAGTCAAACACAGCGATGGATTCGGTTTATGTTGCTTCCGGAAAGCCGACTACAAATTACTGGCATGGTCCGATGATAATGGTTGGTAAAGAGTCGTCGGGCATAGGAAAGTGTCAGGGGCTGCTTCGCTTTGACTTGCCGTCTTTAAACCGCGGAGATGTTGTTATTGATGCAGAACTTTACGCTGCGCAGATATATGCAGATGCGTATACCACGGACAAAACACCGGATGCTGCAATAGAAGTACATGCAGTAACAAGTAGTTGGAATAAAAAAACGGTAACATGGAACACCAAACCGAGCTTTGAATCAACTACGGCTGACTTCGAGATTCTCAAGGCATCTAAACAGAATACTAATACTGTTGAGCGTAAATGGAATGTCGCCTCTATCGTAAAACGGTGGTATGAAAACACTTCGTTCCCCAATTATGGATTCCTGTTCAGATCATCAATAGAAAACGGTTCAACATACGTTTCCTCATGTAATTATCTTTGGCTTTACGGAGAGAAATATTCGCAGAGCACGGCCGGATATCCGATACTTTCCATAACATTCAGATCAAACAAGGGACTTGAGTCGTATTGGAGCTATACAGACATCAGCGCCGGAAGAGCCGGTACTGCTTCTATCTGCGAATTCTCCGGCAACCTTGTCTTCACTCACGGTGATACAACAACACCTGGCAGTCGCGCTCCGGCATCTATTTACCATGTTTTTAACAACTACATGGCAGGAGAGGGCTTTGGTACCGTTATGCCATACAGAGGTCATGGTTGGATGCTTAGCTGTCAGCAGCAGCTTCTTCCGTCATCAAAATTTGGTCTGTCAACATCTGCACAGGCGACATATCCGTATGTATATATTGATGGTGACGGAACTGAGCACTACTTCTACAAAAAGAGCGATGGTACAATGATAGATGAGGACGGTATGGGATTGACCCTTACTGTTCCGAAGACAAACAACAATAATTACTACAAAATATCCGATGATAAGGGAAATGTGATGTGGTTCAATGTTGCGGGAGCATTTGCGCGTTCTCTTGACAGCAACAGCAATCAGATAGCGAACTACTATGCATCGTCAACTGATCCCAAAATCTGGAAAGTGACTGATGGGGCGGATCATGCTTTAACTATTTCTCCGACCACTGATAATCTCGCAGTTCAGAGCATAACCGATAGCGCGGGAAGAGTGACGAGATATAACTGGAGCTCCGGTTTGCTGCTCAGCATAACATATCCCGACGGTGAAACAACGACCTTTACATATGACAGCGACAGGGCAATGACTTCTGTCACATCTCCCGATGGGTATAAGCTTCAGTTTACATATACACCTTTGAAGAACGGTAAACGAGTTTCGAAAGTTGTTGAGAGCGCCAATGGTTCGGCTGGTCAGACAATTACTTTCGATTACTCACAATATGGACAGACCGTTATACGTTCTTCGGGCAAGGATGGTGTATTTGGCAACAACGATGATATCTATACGACGGTGAAGTTCGACAACGCCGGCAGAACGGTGTGCTCAGAAGCTACTTGCTATGGTAAAACACTTGCAGCTTCTGCCGCGGAATACACTGCTTCAAATCCGAATAGCAATGCAAGCAACATAAAGCAGCTTAACCGCTTGAGCAAGTCGATGTCTGGCGGTCAGTATGTCAGAAACTATCTTCGTGACGGTAGCGCGGATACTGGAAGTTCATGGACTAAAGCTCAGTGGAATGGTACCGCTGATTATGATAGCTTTGTTACAGGACTTCAACAGCTCTATGGTCGATGGAGCTACTACATTAACAGCAAGACATTTTCCGACAGAGCCGGAGCAAGAGCCTATCAGACATTAAACTCGGGACAGTTCAAGGCGGGAACAACATATACATTCTCAGCTTGGTTCAAGACGGAGAATATAGTCCCGAGAGACGCAAATGTTCCGTATGGTGCGCAGCTACTTGCAACATATTGGCTTCCTGACGGTAGTACGGTCGACACTGTTTCCGAAGCACTGATAGGAACAACTGACCCAAACATCAATAATGGTTGGCAGAGACTCACGGTTTCATTCTCTGTTCCCTCCAATGCTACAAGCGTTAGATGTAACATAATGGTTCGTGACGCTACCGGTAAGGCATGGTTTGACGGAATGCAGCTTGAAGAAGGTGCAAGCGCAGGCCCGTTCAATATGATAAATAACTCTTCGTTTGAACGCTATTCAAAGGCGTCGAATGGTGCGTATCTCCCTGAAGATTGGAACGGATATCGTACCGATGCTACCGATTCCGTTGATAATGCCCATTCGAAGGATTCCGGACATGCATTCCGATTCGGCAGCATTGCAACGGTTCCTAAGGAAATGAATCAGGAACTGCATTTTGGTGGAGCTACCGCACAAAATCTTGATGATACATATATTCTTAGCGGCTGGGTCTATGCAAATCCGGTTGGCGGAAGCAATGAGAACAACAAGGTCAGTCTTGCCGCAAAGATTGTGTATAGTGATGGAACGAGTTGCCTGAAGTGGTTTGACTATAACAGCTCCGTTATGGGCTGGCAGTATGTCATGGGCGCCTTTAATCTGAGAGATAGTGACAATCAGAGTGCTTCAAAAACTCCGACATCGATGAAAATCTATCTCATTAACTACAGGCAGTCGAACAATACTTGGTTCGATAATATTCAGCTTGTACGCGATGAAGCACCGTCATATACATATGACAAGGATGGCAATATGATCTCCGTCAAGGCAAACGCTCAGCAGAAATCCTCGATGGAGTATACCAATAACAACCTTACGAAGTCGGTTGATGCCAAAGGGTATAGCTATACATATACTTACGATTCAAGGCACAATATGACTCAGGCGACGAGTCAGTCCGGAACTAAGTACTGCTATACTTATGATAACAACGGCAATCCCACCGCTCTTAGCATTAAGGGCAGTGAGACAATGTATATTGAAACAGGTGCGTCGTATACATCCAACGGAGCATTCGCGTCGACTACTACCGACCAGGACGGGCGAACCGAATCGTATGTTTATGATAATTCCAAGGGTACGCTCACTTCTTACACGGACAAAAAGGGCAATGTAACCAACTATACTTACGATGCCAATACCGACGCCGTGACATCTGTTTCCCAGACACTTTCAAACGGTCAGACTATACAGAACAACTATACCTACAACAAGTATCTCCTGAATACGATATCCCATAACGGTTTCAATTACTCGTTTGTCTATGATAACTTCGGCAATATTACGCAGACGAAGGTCGGTTCGCAAGTGCTTTGCACAAATACTTATGGCACAAACAACAACGGGGATCTCAAACGTGTAACATATGGCAATGGAGATTATGCCGATTACGCATATGATGAATACGGCAACATGACTTCGATATCGCAGAACGGCACGAAGAACTTTACATGGAATTATGATTCTACAGGCAACCTATATTCCCATGAGGACCTTGTAAATAATCAGCGTTTCCTGTATACTTATGATTCAACAGGCAGACTTGTTCGACAGAGCGTGCTCAACGGCAGCAAAAAGCGCATCTATGACGCCGAGTACGGATATGACATGAACAACAACGTGTCAAAGTTTACTTCATCGGCGGGTGGAGTGAGCATGACCGAAAAATTCGATTACGGAAAGGACAATCTTGCATCGAAGTATACGTATCCCTCGGGCAAGACTGCGACATATTCTTATGATTCCATCCTTCGCCGTAACAGAACGGTTATCAATACCACTACGCCGATAGACCATCAGTATGTTTATTGGATGTCAGACCGTGGAAACAATTCGCGCACCACGAAGATTGGCTGGGAACATATCAGCGAATATATCTATGGTTACACCTATGACGCCAACGGAAATATTACTGAGATCTCGCGCCGCCACAAGACCGCAGAGACGGCATATACCAAACAGCAGCAGTTCGCTTATGACGAATTGAATCAGCTGGTTCGTGCAGATGACCTTGTCAAAAACTGCACGGAAGTGTATACTTATGACAACGGCGGAAACATTCTGTCTGTCACAACCTATCCTCTGACATGGGGCAGCCTTGACGGTATCACGGCAACAAAGACGGTAAATTACGGCTATGACGACACCAACTGGAGGGACAAGCTGACCTCCTATGACGGTCAGGCTATTACCTATGATGAGATAGGCAATCCGCTGTCTTACAGAGGCTACACTCTCACTTGGCAGAACGGCAGACAGCTGGCGACGCTCAGCGGCAACGGAGTAACTGCAAGCTACACCTACGATGTTGACGGACTGAGAACATCAAAGACGGTCAACGGTGTTAAGCATGAGTACTACTATGTCGGAAACACCTTGCAGTATGAGAAGTTCGGCACGACAGAGCTGTGGTTCTTCTATGATGCCGACGGCAACCCCTCCGGTGTTCGCTACAAGAACGGCAGCACTACAACCGACTACTACTTTGTCTGCAACTGGCGCGGAGATGTTATTCGCATTTACGACGGTGCAGGTACGGTTGTTGCCAACTACAACTATGACGCTTGGGGAAATGTAATTTCTGTCACCGATGCCAATGGTGCGGCGATTACAGATTCGACCCACATCGCCAATGTCAACCCGCTTCGCTATCGTGGGTATTATTATGACTCTGAGTCGGGGTTGTATTACATAAGTGCTCGTTATTACGATCCTTGTTCGAAAAGAATTATCAACTCTGATAATTCTATGCTTTCGTCGGCATCTCCTGAAACACTTTTCGATAAAAACTACTTTGCCTACTGTGATAATAATCCGGTCTCAAGAACAGACGGCTCGGGAGAATTTTGGCATGTTGCGGCTGGAGCTGCTATAGGAGGTCTCCTGAATTCAGCCGAAGACATATATGATTTGGTTAAAGCATACCGTGGCGGAAATGAAAATGAGATTAAACAGGGCTGGGTTTGTGTCGGTATATCTTTTGCTACTGGTGCAATTAGTGGTGCCTTGTCAATGACGACAATTGGCGTAGTTGGCTCGAGAGCTGCAAATGGAGCACTATCGTTTGTTGAAGAGATGGTGAAAGAGGTCGCGGGGTATCACTATGATTGTACACCTATTACATCCAACAATATAGCCAAAAGTATGATAAAAGTTGCGGTAAGCACTGCAGACGGTGCGATTGGTGCAAAAGCAGGAAAGGGCAACAAGAGTTATTATTCATCGGCAAAGAGGACCGTATCAAGGATTAACAAAGCTTTTAAAAATCGAAGGAGACAATCATTTAAAGGCGAGGCCGCGAAGGCGATAAAGTATTACTCCAAGAGCACCGCTGCGTATAGAAAGGCAATAAAAAATTATATTAAAGAAGGAGTGAATCTTGGAGAACTTGCTAAAAAAGCTTGTGGCAGATTTATGAAATGGTTGGGTTGGTGATAAATAAATGATACTTCCTTTAGATGAAATAGGGCAGTTTCCTATAAGCCTTATAATAATTGCAATTATCATAAACGGAATTTATAATCATTCGATATATAAATTTATTGTGACCTTTTTATTTGAGAAGGGTTTGACAAACCGACAAAAGCGTGCGTGGCGAAAAGAGAAATATTTCAAAAGAAAAACCATGCGCTACATAAGAGCGGCGATAAAGAGCCTTCCGGAGCAGAATTTTAGCCCCAATATCGAGAAGTATCATCTTGCGGATGTGGTTTCAATTGTTGTTTCTATAATAACTTTTGCGATAGTGAGCATGGCTTATTATCTTACAAGAGAAATTAACTGGGCTATTATAGTAACTTTCGCAATTCACGAAGCAACTACGATTGCGACGGCCATTTTTATTCTTCGCATATAACATCGCGCGATAAAAAAGGACGATTTGTTGGTTTCTTTTGGGGAGAGTTTACATTTAAATAAAACTAAAATAGTCATTACATCTTAGCTCCTGAACTCGACTCTTAGACAGCAGCTTTTGGTGAGAAAATAACTGGGAGACTCCAACCACTTCCAGTTGTCCTTATCAAATACATTTGGAAATGCAGACTTGTTCGACAGAGCGTGCTCAACGGCAGCAAAAAGCGCATCTATGACGCCGAGTACGGATATGACATGAACAACAACGTGTCAAAGTTTACTTCATCGGCGGGTGGAGTGAGCATGACCGAAAAATTCGATTACGGAAAGGACAATCTTGCATCGAAGTATACGTATCCCTCGGGCAAGACTGCGACATATTCTTATGATTCCATCCTTCGCCGTAACAGAACGGTTATCAATACCACTACGCCGATAGACCATCAGTATGTTTATTGGATGTCAGACCGTGGAAACAATTCGCGCACCACGAAGATTGGCTGGGAACATATCAGCGAATATATCTATGGTTACACCTATGACGCCAACGGAAATATTACTGAGATCTCGCGCCGCCACAAGACCGCAGAGACGGCATATACCAAACAGCAGCAGTTCGCTTATGACGAATTGAATCAGCTGGTTCGTGCAGATGACCTTGTCAAAAACTGCACGGAAGTGTATACTTATGACAACGGCGGAAACATTCTGTCTGTCACAACCTATCCTCTGACATGGGGCAGCCTTGACGGTATCACGGCAACAAAGACGGTAAATTACGGCTATGACGACACCAACTGGAGGGACAAGCTGACCTCCTATGACGGTCAGGCTATTACCTATGATGAGATAGGCAATCCGCTGTCTTACAGAGGCTACACTCTCACTTGGCAGAACGGCAGACAGCTGGCGACGCTCAGCGGCAACGGAGTAACTGCAAGCTACACCTACGATGTTGACGGACTGAGAACATCAAAGACGGTCAACGGTGTTAAGCATGAGTACTACTATGTCGGAAACACCTTGCAGTATGAGAAGTTCGGCACGACAGAGCTGTGGTTCTTCTATGATGCCGACGGCAACCCCTCCGGTGTTCGCTACAAGAACGGCAGCACTACAACCGACTACTACTTTGTCTGCAACTGGCGCGGAGATGTTATTCGCATTTACGACGGTGCAGGTACGGTTGTTGCCAACTACAACTATGACGCTTGGGGAAATGTAATTTCTGTCACCGATGCCAATGGTGCGGCGATTACAGATTCGACCCACATCGCCAATGTCAACCCGCTTCGCTATCGTGGATATTATTATGACTCTGAAACGGGATTGTATTATCTCCAGAGCAGATATTATGATCCTGAGATCAGTCGGTTTATTTTCTCAGATACAACGAACATTCTAATTGCTACCCCTATGGGGCTGACAGATAAAAATCTGTATGCTTATTGTGACAACAACCCTACTGTAAGGTTTGATCGCGGAGGTCAGTTCTGGGAAACTGTTTTTGATGTTATCTCACTTGGAGCTAGTATTGTTGAGGTTTGCATAAATCCCAAAGATCCTTGGGCGTGGGCAGGACTGGTAGGCGACACGATAGACCTCATTCCGCTTGTGACTGGTGTTGGCGAAGTAACACGAGCTGTTAAAACAATAGATAAAGTCACTGATACAGTAAAAATTGCTAAAGCAGTAGATTTTACGGATGATGCTGCTGATATAGTAAAAACTCTTGATAGAAGTAGTGGCTTTACAAAATCAACAGCGAGTGCGGGACGAAAAATTCATGCAGGATATAAAGCGACAGATAACTTTTCTAGCATAGGAAAAGAGTATCGTAGAATAAATGGTATTCGTCCAGACTATATTGATTTCAACACGAGAACTATTTATGAGCTGAAGCCAATGAATCCAAGAGGAGCTAGAAATGGTATTAGTCAGTTGCAAAAATATAATAAAGCTTTAGGCGGAGGCTTTGACTTGAGATTAGAGTTATATTGAGGTTAATATATGGATAGAAAACAATTTAAGGAGTTTTGCAAAAATGAATTTACGGAACGAGGATTTAAAAAACAAAGGAACATGTTTTACTTGACTGGATATGATCTTTTGTGTGGGATTGATTTGCAAAAATCCTATTATGGCGATGCCTACTACGTTAATTATTACTATTTTATAGGAGAGTTTAAGAATATTACAGATTATCCAACCCACTACGAAAGTGACATCCAAGGAAGGATTGCTGTAATGTCTAGAAAGCAAACTTTTCACGGAAAGCAATTTATGACTGCTCAAGTTGAATACGAGGAATATACGGAAGAAGAGTTGCGACCATATTTTGAGAGGGCGTTCAAAGAAGAGATTCTCCCACCTGTGAATCGCGGTAAATCATTTATTCTTGACAACTTAGGGGGGATTTATTCTTTAACTCTGCATAAAGAGGAAGTGATACAAAAACTAAAATCATAATCTATACCAGCAAGTATCGCCTTTTGGGGACAAAGGGCAGACTGCTGGGATAATACCAAGCCCTTAAAGGATTCAGGAGTATTCCTGACGAGTGCCGTGGTATCACAAAGGCAATGCTTGCAGGTACATAGCAAGTTGCTTGTAACAACAACGTGTCAAAGTTCACTTCATCTGCGGGTGGAGTGAGCTTTGACCGAAAAATTTGATTGCAGCAAGGTTAGATGGCGGTTCCTGCCATTGATGTGATAATATCTTAGTGATTTAATGAGAACGTTTACATTTTTGGAAGTCATAATCAAAAGTTAAACTTAATGGGACATACTTTCGATTCTTTGTTGCACAAGCCGGATATAAGTGATATAATCAATTAATTCAATCGTTGTATCAAAAGGCGTGATTATATGGCAAACCCGTCTCCGATGCGTTATCCCGGAGGAAAAAAACGTTTAGCAGGATTTATTCAGCTTGTTATTGAAAATCTTAATATGTCAGGTTGCACATATGTAGAACCATTTGCTGGTGGAGCAGGCGTAGCACTTTCGTTACTTCTTGATGATACGGTTAATCGCATTGTGATAAACGATTACGATAAAGCTATTTATTCGTTTTGGCGGGCGATAAAGCAAGAACCAGATTCGCTTATAAATTTGATTCGAAATACGCCTGTTACAATAGAAGAATGGTATAGGCAAAAAGAAATATATTCAAACTCAACGGCGTATTCCCTTAATCTCGCATTTGCAACACTATTTCTCAATCGAACAAACCGTTCCGGAATTCTAAGCGCGGGACCGATTGGTGGATATGCGCAGGATGGTGACTGGAAACTCGATGTTCGGTTTGACAAAAAAGCAATTATTGACAAAATTGAGAAAATTGCTCAAAAGAAAGATCAAATAGCAGTGTACAACAAGGATATTATTAGTTTTTTGCGTAACTATGTGCCCGCGTTTGGCGACAACTTGTTTTTTTATTTTGATCCACCATATTATAATAATGGCCAAAAGTTATACAAAAACTTTTTTACACCGCAAGACCATAAACGTATTTGCGACGTAATAACACAAGAAATCGATTTTCCTTGGATTATTACATATGATGATGTTGAGCAAATAGCCAATATGTATTCTGATTATGAAATTAGACGTTTTGATTTGACCTATAGTGCTGCTAATAAAGGGATTGCGTCCGAGCTTATGATTTTTTCTGATATAGAAAGCTGCCCTACACAAAAGCAATTAGATGATAATAGGATTAAAATCAATCTTCGAGTATAGAGGTATGTTATGATAATTAGAAGTGTGGAAATAGAAAAATTCCGTGCGTTTGAGAATGCTTCATTTACTCTTGGAAAGCGTATTACTGCAATTTCAGGACGAAATGCGACACAAAAGACTACGGTGTTAGGAATGATTGGACAGCCATTTACCATTTCTGCGAAAGATCATCCAATGTATGGTTGTAAAACAATTGATGGTTATAATTTTCGTTCTCAATTTAAAGACAAATTTAAAATATCCGCAGCACATGACATTATTGGAGAACATAAATGGAAACTCAATCTACATAATGGAATTTATAAGTCTGATCATTATTCCGTTGAAAGTATTGCCCGTAAGCAATCTGGACATGAACCTGCGTTAAGGTTTTGGAATGCAGAGAGTCGAGAGAAAGGTGCAGGGTATATACAATTACCAGTTTATTTTTTAAGCTTAAGTCGGATTTTTCCCATTGGAGAAACTGGAAAAACACAATCTTTAACCACAACACTTACTTCGGAGGAGCTGGAGTATTGTATTACAAATTATAGAAAAATTCTTTCCATTCAAAGTTTAAGTGGCAATCCCTCTGTTGGTATCGAAAAAGCAAAGGGATCCAAAATTTTTACTGGTATAAGTGATAACACACATGATGTTTTTACAAATTCTGCGGGTGAAGGAAATATAACAAGAATTATATTAGCGGTTCTTTCCTTTAGAAGGCTGAAAGAAAAATATGGTCGTGATTACAAGGGCGGTATTCTTCTCATCGACGAACTAGATGCCACTTTGTACGGCTTTTCTCAGGAGAAGCTAGTGGACTACTTATGGCAGGCGGCAGATGATTACAAAATTCAAATAGTTTTTACAACACATTCTCCAATTATTTTAAAATGTGTAAATAAATATCAACGCAAGGAACGGCAAGAAAAAGGCATAAATCTTCCTGCTTTTGCATATAATAGTTCTATAGTTTATTTAGAACCGCAGTATGATCGAGAAGGAAAGCGAACGATTATGCCCAAAAATATATCGACAAGCGAAGAGTTAAATCAGGTACTAAATGATATAAACCTATCTATTTCGACGAGTAACAGCAAAATCAATATTTACTGTGAGGATGCCCGTGCTACTTCTTTCTTGCAGTATGTTTTGTCGAATAGCTTACATGTTAACTTAGATTTATATATGACATTTGTTGATATTGATTTAGGGTGGACAAATTATGTTCAGCTTATAGGGAAGGGCATCCCTGAGTTCAGAAACAATGTGGTTGTTCTTGATGGTGATGTGCCTAAAAAAGAAGAGTATAAGTCTAAAGCTAATATTATACAAAAGGCCGGGAATACCATTTTCCTACCACTTGTAATCGAAAAAGGAATTTTTGAGCTCTTAAAGAACTATGATGCATTCTTGAAATTTAGAGATGAATTTTCAAGGGTTCAAGGATTCACATATGATGTGTGTTTTAACAACTGGCCGCTCGACTCCAACGCATACAACACCAATGATTTTAAGGAATGGTATTCTTATGTAGAGGGCATACTTGGAGATTCAACAGCTTTATTCAGTTTTTGGTGTGAAGAACATCAAGATGAAGTTTCAGCATTTATAGAACAATTTGTTGATGTTTTCAATCATCTTGCAGAAAGAAATGCGGTTGATGCTATACCGGCAACTATGCATAACGATGAAAGTAGATTGTAATAGAGTTATAAAATTAGCGATATGGGTAACAATGTAATTGACTGTCTGGATTTTAGATTGATTTATGCTTAATAGATTGTGTTACTACAATTTGATCTTGGCCACTTTGGGCTTTCAAAGTGGCCATTTATTTTGAAGACAGGTTTTGTGAGTTGTCTTTTCAGACAGTTATTGTAGAAAGTTGTGTTGAATCCAGTTGCTTTATTTTTACACAATGACAGTGTGGATATTCTGAATTATTTATTTGTATTAAATGATTTTGAAATAACTGAAGCTTGAGTAATTGGCAGAACAATCCGCTCATCAAGTTTATATATGGTAAAGGTTTAAACCTGTCCTTAAATTAGGTTTATCGATACTTTCTGCCGATGCGTAAGATTAAATAAAATTTTTTTAAAAAGGAATTGAAAATTGATTATTATGAATAAAATTATAAAAAGCAGGCTGTT
>OHFB01000680.1_pt1 | contig 16336 bp, 39 predicted proteins | sample 1567461 | NCBI WGS metagenome assembly OHFB01 (sample SAMEA3879566, study PRJEB24766) | human gut metagenome | biome: human-associated habitat; feature: feces | place: USA | collected 1985/1987
TTATTACTACTATGCACAAGAAAGAATAAACAATACCAAATATAATGAGGTGATATAATGAGTAAAATCCAATTGATAAACAGAGACTGTATTGAGGCTATGAAACAAATTCCCGATAAGTCAATAGATATGATTTTATGTGACTTGCCTTATGGAACAACACAATACAAATGGGATATTATTATTCCATTTGAACCATTGTGGAAAGAATATAAAAGAATCATAAAGGATAATGGGTGTATAGCGTTGTTTAGTAGTCAGCCATTTACAAGTTCATTAGTAATGAGCAATCCTAAAATGTATAAATATGAATGGATATGGCAGAAAACCCATCCAAAAGGACATTTAAACGCTAAGAAAATGCCAATGAGAGCACACGAAAATATTGAAATTTTTTATAAAAAACCACCGTTGTATAATCCACAAATGACTCATGGACATACAAGAAAGGTTGCTAAAGCAAATTGCATAAAGGAATCAGACGGTAATAGCTGTTATGGAAGAGAAGTAAGAAATACATTTTATGACAGCACAGATAGATTTCCGTTAGATGTACAAATATTTAGTAATGGCAATCAGTGTGGCAAATTTCACCCAACGCAGAAGCCTGTAGCATTATGTGAATATTTAATTAAAACATACACAAATGAAAATGATACAGTTCTTGATAATTGTATGGGTTCAGGAACAACAGGTGTAGCTTGTAAAAATCTTAATAGAAATTTCATTGGTATGGAAATTGATGAAAACTATTTTAATATAGCGAAAGAAAGAATTGGTGAATAGCATTATAAACCTTAGATTGGGGGTGGCAACTATGTTGACGGTAAATATGATGAGTCGCAAAGAGATATTGCTCTTGCTTGGTGTGGCTCATCAAACCAAAGGGTAATCAAAGTTCAAGAAAGTTTGAAATCAGAACAAGTAGTAACACTATAAGGAGATGGTAAATATAGATTATTTGAAAAATCCTTTTAATTATATTGGTGGTAAGTATAAATTGCTGCCTCAGATTCTACCTCTCTTTCCGAAGAAAATTGATAAATTTGTAGATTTGTTCGGAGGGGGTGGAGAAGTTTCACTAAATGTGAATGCAAAACAGGTTGTGTATAACGACAAATGTAAACCACTCGTTAATATCTTCAGAAATCTCGATAGTAAATTCGTAGACGAAGTTAAAGAAATGATTGATACATACAAATTGAACAAGTTTAGTAAGCAAGAATTTCTTAATTTAAGAAGTTACTATAATACAAATCTGAAAGATAATCTTGATAGAGAAAATGCAGTAGTTTTATATTGCTTAATTACTCACGCATTCAACTATCAAATAGCCTTTAATAAGAATAAAGAGTTTAATATGCCGTCTGGTGCAAGCAGGTCTTACTTCTCTAAGTCGTTAGAGGATAAACTTGTAAAATACATAGAAGCTATCGACAAGAAAAATATTAGTTTTTACAGTAGCGATTTCCATAATTTGAATTTAGATTCGCCAGAATTTAATAACACTTTCTATTATTGTGATCCACCTTATCTTATTACTGTTGGTGGATATGAACGAGATTATTTTTGTAAATGGTCAGAAGATTATGAGAGAGAGCTTCTTAATTTACTTGACATTATTAACTCAAAAGGTGGCAAATTTGCTTTGTCGAATGTTACAGAGCACAAAGGAAAAGAAAATACAATTCTTAAAGAGTGGAGCAAAAACTACAACACACATTATCTAATTAAAGATTACAATAATTGCAACTACCACACTAAGGTGAAAACGGGCAACAGTTCAACGGAAGTTTTAATCACAAATTATTAAGAAAAATTGACAATGGAGATGGTATTTTAGAATATGGCTACCGCAAATGATTTTCCTATTTCTAAGGAAAATATAGAAAAGTATTGTGATGTAACAATTGCTCTTAGAGATAATTTAGAAGCATTGCAACTTTACTCAGAAAGATATCGTGAGTTTAAATCACAATTTAATTCATATTATGGGCAAATTGATGATTTATTACATCAAATTTCTTTAGAAAATACAACTGATAGTCAAAAAGCGATCTTGATTGATAAATTGTGTGAAGTAAAGGCGGAGCAAGCAATAATAAAAGATTTTATGGAAGTATTTACTCCTATAAAGGAATGGTACTCTATTCATCATTGTGAACTTGATAGTTTTAAATCAGTAGTCGATAAAATAATAAAAATCAGAGAAAAACAATCTAAAAGGCACTATGTCCAAAGAACCAATGTTGTTAAAGAGACATTGGGGAGAGTCACAAATTATTAAAGGAGATGACGAAAATCAAAACAGCTAAAGAGTTAGAAGATACAATCAACTTTTTTACACAAACAACAGAAGATTATCAAAACAATACCGAAAACGAATCATTACACGACTACGAAACACAAGATATCTTACATAAACTTGAACTTGAAGATGTGTCGTATCACGACACTGCCAAACTTGGAAAAGCCTTAATGAAAGTTAGAGAGAACCGCAGAAAAGCCAAAGATAGTGTAGAACTTAATGCTCCATTAGCAGAATGGATTCAGTCACATTCTGATGTGTTGAAATCATTGCAAAAAATTCTTGGAGAAACCAGAAAAATTGAGGACAAACAGCGTAGAAGAATGTATGTCCCAAGAACGAAGATTGTCGAGGAGGTAATTCATTGATAAATACAGGGTGGGCATTTAAGCCTAATGAGAAAGAACTTCATGAAGAAAATCTTGCAATATACAAGAAACTTGCACCGAAAGCAAAATTGATTTGGCTGAACTTTTACACAAAGAAGTACGATGTTACACAAGACGATTTGCAGAATTATATGTGTTACACGCAGAAGGGATATGGTTACGGTAACATTACATACAAGGTGTTAAGTAATCCGTTCAATTTCACAGAAGATGAACAGGCTCTGATTTGCGATGGTGGCAATCTTTGTTTTGGTTATCGTAAATTGGGCAACTTAATTACGATTTATATAGATTAAGGAGATATTAATGAAGTATATGGGAAGCAAGTCTCGTATTGCTAAATATATTGTTCCAATATTACAGGAATGTATTGACAGCAATCATGTGACTACATACATAGAACCCTTTGTTGGAGGGGGTAATGTAATTGATAAGATTCGTTGTCAAGAGCGTATAGGCTCTGACATAAATCCGTACCTGATAGCATTGCTCAAAAGAGTACAAGAAGGAAAACCTTTACTTGATGAAGTGTCGAGAGATACATACAACCTTGTGAGAGATGCTTGGAAAAACGGGACAGATAAAGACAAATACGAACAGTGGTATGTTGGCAATGTAGGTTTTCTTGCTTCGTATAATGGCAGATGGTTTGATGGCTGGTATGCAAAGCCTTACATTGTAAAAACACCTAATGGGAGTAAAACCCGTGACGGGTATCAAGGGAGTAAACGCAACCTCGAAAAACAGGCAAGTAATTTGTTCAATATTACTTTAAAGTGTAACGAATATAAGGAGTACGCTCCACAACACTACAAAGGTTGTGTATTTTACCTTGATCCACCGTATTTGAACACTAAACCATACAGTATTAATCCAACTTTTGACCACGAGGTTTTTTGGAGTTGGGCAAGAGAGTTGTCTAAAAACAATTATGTGTATATTAGCGAACTTGTTGCCCCAAAAGACTTTGAAATAGTTTGGAACAGGTCAACATTAGTTAGCATAGATGCACACAACACAAAAACAAGAAATGAATGTTTGTTTAAATGGAAAGGATAATGATAAATGATTCATTTTGTGAGTAAAAAAAAACAGATTGACGCCATCATTAAAGAGTGTCAAAAGTTAGATAATCTCATGGTACTTGTCGCAATGCAAGAAGATGAAAGCGGTTTTACTGTTGTGTGTGATCATATTGTATCGCATTGTGATGATTTGATTTGCACACGCATAACAAAAGGATATGCTTTGTTTGTATTTAGCAACAATAGTAAGATTGAGGTGGTTACAGACAAATACAAAGGTAAAGGTAAGAAATACAATAGTATGATTATAGACAAAAACATTGATTCGGAGCTTATTAAAACCATCTTTGCTCCGTTCAACCTATCTTACAAAGAAAAAAATGGAATTAAGAAGGAGAATGATAAATGATTTATTTTGTGAGTAAAAAACAGATTGATAACGCCATTAAAGAATGTCAAGCGTTAGAGAAATTAGCGGTACTTTGCGTGGTGCAAGAGGAAGGAAAATTTTTTACTGTTTTGTGTGACTATATTGCAACACACTGTATCAACTTTACTCGTACTTATATAACAAAAGAATATGCTTCGTTTGTATTTAACAATGGCAGTGTGTTGGATATTGTTACAGACAAATACGAAGGCAGAGGTAAAAGGTATAATAGTGTGGTTGTAGAAAATGGTATTGATTCAGAACGCATTAAAAGCATTTTTGCTCCGTTAGAGCTATCCTACAAAAAATGGAATTAAGAAGGAGAAGAATAAATGAACATTGTACAAGTAAGACACATACAGGATACAAACGCAAAAAGATATACATACAAAGTCCCAGATAAAGAATCTCTTAATAAAGGAGATATGGTTCTAACACGAAATGTTAATGGCAAAGAGAGTGTTGCGATTTGTGTTACAGATAGCGAAAACCTTTCGGCTAATGCCATTGATATGATTATGTGTGGTGCTGAAGTGCTGAGCGAAGTTATTGGAATATATAAATTTTGTAAGTTTGAAACTGAATCCGAAATAGATTGGGAAAATATCGCAAGTGAATACACACAAGCACAAGCAATAGCAAAATATCATACAGCAACAAATCCAGAGGTGTAAAAATGGCAGATAAAACACGAGTTTTAAAAGGTAAAAATTATGAACTTGTAAACTTTTGTGAGCTTGATAAATACGCAACAAAAAGTTATTGTGCAGTTCATGGTGTGGATGAAAGTTTAAATTTAGGAGATATAACAAAGGTTGATGAAAATAATTTAAGACCATTTACTATGATATGTGGAGGAAGTCCTTGCCAAGATTTTTCAATATCGGGCAAACAGGCAGGCAGCATGTGGAAATGCAAAGATTGTCAGCACGAATACAATCCGCTTACAGTGCATTTTTCCACAAGAGATAAATGTCCAAATTGTGGTAGTTGTAATCTTGATAAGACAAGGAGTTCCTTACTTGTCGAATGGTTGAGAATTATTAGGGCAAATAAACCTAAATGGGGTATTTATGAAAATGTAAAAAACATTGTGGGTAAAAAATTCAAAGAAACCTTTGATATGTTTATTAACGAACTTCACGAATACGGCTACAATACATATTGGCAAGTTTTAAATGCCAAAAATTACGGAATACCACAAAATAGAGAGCGTGTGTACTTAATTATTATAAAAAAAGAGTTAGACAATGGTCAGTTTAAATTCCCTAAACCATTTGATAATGGCAAACGCATCAAGGATATTCTTGAAGATAAGGTTGACGATAAATATTATATCAATACTCCAAAAGCCCAAGAGTTGATTGATGATTTAATCAACAGCGGAAAGTTAGATAAAGATGTTTCCAACACTATAAGGGCTGGGGGGAGAGGAAGCATAGACCGACATCAATGGGATATGGTTCAGGTATAAAAACCGGACTATTCTCAAAGCAATGTAGTCAATTTAACAAATAAATTGATGTCGCTAATACTTTACTCGCAAGAGATTATAAAGGATTTGGAAATCAAGCTATGAACGGAGTGATTGAATGCAAGGAATAAAGGAAAACAAAGTTGAAGTTCTCGGAAGGCTTATTCCCAGTTCAGGAAAGATACATCAAAATCAAGAGGTATATAACACTTTGGGGGGGAGGTCAATATGTACTCTAAAAGCAGTACATTATAAAGATCCACCTAAAATTTTGATTGGGTATGAAACGGAGAAAAAGAATGAATAAGATTATTCAACTTGGTAATTTAAGAAAAGACACTAAAAACTTCACAAACCCACAAACAGGTAGAATATATTCGGCAGAAGGCATTGTACCTACATTAAATACCTGTCAGGGGGTAATCGACAACCGTTTATTATTGAAAGGAAGATATATGAAAAAGATTCCGTGTGAATATAGAACAGATGAAGGTTATCGTCTGTTTAAAGGTAATGTGTGTGGAACAATACGAACAATTGAATGTGGGGGGATAAAAGAGTTATCGAAATTTATGATAAGTCGGATAATATTTTAATCAAACAAGCAACAAAGAAAGGATATATTGACAGTGCCATGGTAGACAAAACTCAGTATCGCATCAGAAAATTAACACCAAAAGAATGTTGGAGACTTATGGGTTTTTCAGATGACGCTTTTGAAAAAGCAAAAAATGCAGGTATTAGCAACACTCAACTTTATAAGCAGGCAGGAAACAGTATTGTTACGCATGTTCTTTATTACATTTATGTGGAATTATATAAAGCAATGCCGTATTTGTTTAATGACCTAAAAGTAGGTAGTTATTTTTCTGGCATTGGAGCTTTTGAAACAGCATTAGATATGTTATATGAAAACGAAAATGCCAATAATTTTTACATACCAGAAATAAATTTTCAGGATTCTCAGACTTAAATACTCCGTCTGTTTCTGAGAATGTTACAAAATTAGTTGGAGGTGTGGGTGAAATAAACTTCGGTAAACAATATAGGCAAGGAAACAGAGTTTATTCTGGCAATCATATTGCGATGGCTTTAACTGCATCTCCATTAGGCAACACAGGAGGATATAGTTATTTGTATTTAATAAAGGAGTGATTTAATGCTTTCAAAGCCACAATTCGGTTGGACAGATATTACGATTGGCGATTGGACAGGCAAATTGAGTTATATAGATGATGTGCCTGTAGTTCTGCTAAATGCCTTCTACAATGTTTTTAGCAATCAAAAACCCGAAGTTATATGTTTCGATGCCGAGGGTGTGAATTATTGGATTGTGTTTGATTTGTTAGACACGATTATCATAACGGAAGATGAAAATTGTCAATACAGTGTAAGTCATCAAGATATCAATATTAAAGAATTGTCTCTGGAACTTTGTAACGATATCCATACTAATTTAGATGAATGGGCACATTGGACAGCAGAATATGATTATAACGGTTCTGTCGATTCTAATCATTTTAATCAGTGTAAGAAGAGATTATGTTACGATGTTTTTAACCTATTAGACATCTTGAATAACAAAGATGATGTAACTGAGATTATTTGTTGAAGAAGGTGAAAACACAACAATGAAAATCATCAAACAAGGCAAACCTGAGTTGCAAATCAAACCATCAAAACCAAATACAATATCCTGTTCAGAATGTGGATGTGTATTTCAATATGATGATTATGACACACATTATGCCACAAACATAAGTTACGACTGGGAGGACGAGGACTGGGATGAATGGATTGTTTGTCCTTGGTGTAACACAGAAATTTATGGAATTTTTAATTTTGAGGAGAATTAGATGTGTAATGTATGCAAAAACTTGCCTTGCAAACCCACTTGTCCTCATGCTCTCGATCCACCAGTTATGGCAGTCTGTCATCAGTGTAGTAACAAATTAAGATATGACTATACATATTTTCGAGATAAATACGACAATATCTTCTGTTCTCGTGAGTGTGCTGAGGCGTATTACGACATTCAAGAATATGATTGGATAGAGAGTGATATAAAACACAATGTAATAAAGGAGTGTAACTATGGAAATTATTAGACAAGGCAAACCTGAATTGCAAGTAGTTGAAATAATGTACACAAAAGAATGTTTGAGATGTCATTGTCAATTTCGTTTTAATATCAATGAAACACATTATGGAGACCTTATATATGATAACTGCATGTATGTTCGGTGCCCGTGGTGTGGACATGAAATTAAAGAATATTTTTAAAAGAAAGATTTTAATATGTTGCAAATGCAACGGAATGGTGGAAATTTGAATGAGTGATTTAGAAACAACAATTAATTTTCTTCAAGAAGATAAAACAATGACTGTATTTACTTCTCAAAGAAAATGGCTAAATAAACTTCTTAAATATGCAAACGAGAAAGACAGCAATGTAATTATTACACATAAAAACACAGATGGCTCTGCAATGTTTGAAATTCCTGTTAGTTGGTTAAAGATTTCACCGCCACGAAGACATAAAATGTCAGATAAAAGAAAAAAAGAGTTAGCAGAACAGCTTGCTAAAGCAAGAGAGACAAGAAATAATAAAGTCAACGGAAAGGATTTATGATGACTCGAAAAAGATTTAAAAAACTAATGTATTCACTTGGGTATCAGCGTAACAGTATTAACCAATGGATATCTCAATTCCGCAAAGAAAACGATTCAGATAGTAGATCGTACTTATTCTACTATCTTTATTACCCATATCTTCATTATCGTGAAAATCTTGACCACTTCTTTGAGTCTGGAGAAGGCTCTTTCGATAAATGCAATGACATATTCAATACGGATTGTGATTTGGTGTTTCAACACTTGCGTTATGTAGCAAATGAAGATGTTTGACAATCGATATTATATGAATAAATTGTTTAGTGCGGTAGTTAAATTTGCACACAGAGGTGAATAAAATGATTCAAATTATTAGAGAAGGTGATCTTAAATCACCAGTAATTAGATTTAATTGTCTTAGATGTAAGTGTGTTTTTGACGCAGATAAGGATGACTACAAACTGATAGCAACTTCAGGTGACTTAGCATATATAACAGATTGTCCGCATTGTCACAAAAGAGTGGCTCGTATGATGATAAAAGATAGGAGATATATATGATTTACTATTTAACTGATAGAACTCTTGAAAGAGCAATTGAGCGTTGCAGTAACGACAATTACAACTATCTTGTTGCTCTTAAAGACAACAAAGATTTTGACGAAATTTCTGTTTCAATTCTCGAACAGGCGATTATGAGCGATACATACTTAAATACTTCGTCATATTTAACCTATGACCGTATTTCTTTTAAAACAGGCACGATCACCATCTATAAAGATTCGTTGATTACAAATGATTTTAGGGGCGTGTATGACGAAATACTCGTTGACGAATTAGTAGAAGATAGTAAATGGGAAATCCTTGCCAAGCATACAAATAGACACGGTTCATATAAAGAGAAGTATAAGTCAAAGGAGGAGCTTAGTTTTGCATAAGAACATTGATTATGAGTCCTTGCTTAGTTTTGTACAGGACAACCCTAACGCCGGCATATCACTGACAATATCAGAGAATGAATTTGACCAAGCAATTAAGACTATTATATCGGCATTGATTACCAACGAAACGCCACCAACACAATTAGTTAGCTACTTAGAATATAGAACTCATTTTATTTACATTGAGTTTGCTAACGAAGCAACGCTTGAAATAAAGACAATTGAGGGGTAATAAAATGAAAAGAAAACCTATCCCTAAACCAGTAAGACTTAAAGTATATGAGAAATACAACGGACATTGTGCTTATTGTGGTTGTCAACTTGCATTAAAGGATATGCAGGTTGACCATATTGAAAGTGTATATTGGCATAACGGTGCAAATGATATTGAAAATTATAATCCTGCTTGCAGAATGTGTAATTTCTACAAATCAACAATGCCTATTGAAGATTTTAGAGAGCAGTTAGGAAAATTAACATCAAGACTTGAAAAGACTTTTATCTATCGTTTGGCTAAGAAATATGGTTTAATTCAGGAAGTTGAAAAGCCTATAAAATTTTATTTTGAAAAGGAGGACAACCAATGAACGACTATAAAACCAGACTTTTATCCGAGTACAAAGAACTCGTAGATAGGATTAGTAAACTGAGGGTGTTTCTTAATAAATGGGACAACGGACAACTTTCGTTTGTCCCAAAGCCCTCAAGGGCAATCTATTCAAGACAACTCGAAGCAATGTGTACTTACAAGATGTGTCTTGAAAGTAGAATGCTGACGGACAGAATATCCTTTAAGGAGGTTGAAAATGTTTAAATTTAAACCATACATAACGGTTATTGGGGAAAATGGCTTAACGGTAGATTTTGAGTTGTCTCAACTCAGCACCTTTATGGCAAATAATATTGACATTGATAATGGGTTAATTTGGTGCAATGAAATCTATATTGAAACTAAGGTGATTGATTTATCAGTTCTCGAACGCAGATGTTCTCGTTTTAAATTGTTTGCCGACACTGTTACACAGATTATTCTTCATCCTTATAGAGCAAAAAGCAAATCTCTAATCTTGCATTTAGACACTGATGCCAAAGTTATACATAATAAAGACACGAACACAATTATTATTTCCAACTTATCAGATACGGAGGTGGTGGAGAATGGGTAAAATCACAATCTTACCAGAAACAACCATTGATCCAATTTCGTTAATGGGCAGACGAGCAGGTATATGTTGGGGAAAAGATATTACAGACAGCGAAAAAAACTACAAACGAGGTCTTGATTGTATTAAATCTAATCACGGCAGAGTGTTTGAATTTGTAAATATTGAAGCAATTATTGAAGATTACTCAGCAAGAGTAATTCGGGAATGGTATACACATATTGGTGGCAGTCCTACACGACTTCAGAGCAGTACAAGATATATCAACTACGATAACTTTGAATACATAATTCCCAAAACAGTACAGACTGAAGAACAGAAAACTTGGTACAACAACGCTATTGACACTATCAGTCAAACACTTAAAAATCTTGAAGAAAGTGGTGTCAAGAGAGAGGATGCTGCAATGTTACTTCCGTTGGGTATGACTACTAAAATTGTAGATAAGCGAAATGTTAGAAGTGTTATCAGTATGGCAGAACAGAGAATGTGTTCAAGAGCGTATTGGGAGTATAGAGAACTCTTTAATGAATACATAAAGCAGTTAAAACTCTATTCGGAAGAGTGGGCAACACTAATTCCTATGGTTGTAAAACCAAAATGTGAAACACTTGGATATTGCCCTGAGAAATTTAACTGTGGAAGAAAACCACAGAAGAAGTGATGAATTGTGGGGAGCAAATATATGTTGCTTGATAGCATTTTTATTCCCCAACATTGTCAAGTTTCAAATGTAAGGAGCATTAAAATACAGTAAGTGAGACGATGGAAATTAAAACTAAAAGATAAAGAGTATGAACCAATCGTGTATGCCAAAACCGAAACAGATGCAATAACTTGTTTTAAAGATGAAGTCGTTGAAAGTGTAACACTTTATGAGAATAGGGACTACTTATCGTATATTAACAAAATGCTGAAAAATGCAATATTAGAAGGCATTCAACATCGAAACAATAATTGTGATCGTGAGTGGTACAAAACAGATACAGTATATGGGGTTTTGAGATTCCGTTTGATTAAAGACTGTAATGATGACAGTTATTTTGATTATACCGACTATCAGTTCGTTTCTAATGATTGTAAAGTGTTACCTTGTACATATGAAATGTCAACACCACAGAAAGTTTGTGAAAAATACTTTTCCGACTCACCTTATTGCGAAATTTATTCATATAGGTTATACGGAGAACCAAAACTTGTTAAGCCAGTGGAATTAAAAGGTATTAAATCGAGTTTTATTGTTGATTTTATACCGAATAAATGCAAGTGTCATTGTTTTGTAAAGGACAATGACTTATGGATAAAACATAGGGATTTCTTTTCTAAATCGCATAAACCTACTCCTAAAGAGATGGGTACACCGCTTACATATAGATTACAGAAATATTTTAATTGCGACAAAAATTACTTAGATAAATTTATGTATCCTGATAGTTGGGGAAGCATTGTGTTAAGAAATGAAGCTTGGATTGTATTCCACAATATCAAGAATTTTGTGTTGGTCGATAAAATACCACCAGTTGTTTTTGTTGAAAATATGTTTTTAAACACTGACTTGATGAAGAAGTCAAACATATACAATTTATCAAACGAATGGGATAGGTTTTTTGAAAACACATTAAAAACTTATGTTAAATATTTAAAAGGAGAGATTATTTGAAAGATTGGACAGGAAATAGTAAAAGCTTTTATACGACATTAGGTGCTTCTAACCATACAGACAAAGCAAGAGAAACAAATGATTATTATGCCACAGAACCTAAAGCTGCTGAACTTCTACTTGAAGTAGAAGATTTCGCTCCTGACATTTGGGAATGTGCTTGTGGAGAATGCCATTTGTCTAAAGTATTTGAGGCTCACGGTTACAATGTTAAGTCAACAGATTTGATTTACCGTGACGGAGGAATGTCTGAAACATTCGATTTTTTAGTAGAGTCAAAACCTAATTCGTGGAACGGCAGTATTATTACAAATCCACCTTATAAATATGCTTATGAATTTGTAGAAAAAGCGTTAGATACAGTTACAGAAGGCAACAAAGTGGCAATGTTTCTTAAACTGCAATTTCTTGAGGGCAAAAAACGAAGAAAATTATTTGACACTAATCCGCCACAAACAATTTATATATCAAGCTCAAGACTTTTGTGTGCCAAAAATGGAGAATTTGATAAAATGCGAGCAGGCGGTGGTGGTGCTATGGCTTATGCTTGGTATGTGTGGCAAAAGGGATATAAAGGCAACACAATTGTTAAGTGGATTAATTGAGGTGAAACTATGGATGATAGTTTAATATTTTATGTGGTTTGTGAATATGTCTGTATATTTGGTTTAACACTTAACGCAATGATGTGCAATCATATACGAAAGAATCCAAATACAAATACAACAAAATTACAAAACATCCAAAACTTTATAGTTCCGACTGTATGGTACTTTTTAATTATAACATTCGTAAGACTATGTGGTTCAATTATTGGTAATTTAATTGTTAGTAAATTATAAAGGAGCAAATATAATATGAAATACATTAAAAAAGCAATACCGATTGAAGCCTTTCAGTACAAAGGCGATTTTATTGAAAATGGAAAATATTGTATTCCTGAATGGGCAATTAAAGCGTATGAAGATGGCTTGCTTTATTATAAAGATGAAGGAGATTTATATATCCATACGCTTGAAGGTGAAATGAAATGCAGTTTTAATAGCTATATAGTTCAGGGTGTAAGAGGTGAGATTTATGCTTGTAGACAGGACATCTTCGAAGAAACATATATGGCGGTGGAAGAATGAAAGTTTTATCAAAAAGTGACTTGGAATCGTTAATAGCACAATTTCCAGACGGAGGTATTGTTTTTGCAGGATATACACCAGATGTGCTAACTTCAGAACTTATGGTGACTGACGGCGATTTTGGTGCAAAATGTATAATTCCTCAAGATGGAGAGGTGTTTGATTTCGATTGGAATATTGGGGAATACAGAGATACAGATTTATTTGCAGTATTTGACAATAATGATATTTTACAAATGATTCAAACATTAACAAGTGGATTAAAAATATCATGCAAACCATGGTGGGAAGAATAAAATTTAGGATTTAAAAGGAAAGAGGTGAAAGATATGTTTTATATTACTGGAGATTTACATGGTGAATATGACATACATAAACTGAGTTCTAAACGATTTCCAATGGGCAACAATCTAACACGAGATGATTACCTAATTATTTGTGGTGACTTTGGCTTAGTGTGGAATAATGGAAATTCTGAAATGTATTGGCGAGATTGGCTTAATAACAAACCGTGGACAACCTTGTTTGTAGATGGAAACCACGAAAACTTTCCCTTGCTGAATCGTTACCCTATAACTAAAAAGTGGGGTGGGAAGGTGCATCATATTGAAGATAATATTTATCATCTAATGCGTGGACAAGTGTTTGAAATTGACGGCAAAATATTTTTTACAATGGGCGGTGCATCAAGCCATGATATACAGTATCGCACAAAGGATATTGACTGGTGGGAAGATGAACTACCCAATGAAGCTGAAATGCAGGAAGGGTTGACAAATCTTGATAAGTATAACTGGAAGGTAGATTGTGTAATTACGCACTGTGCTCCAACCGAATTTATCGCCAGTTGTATCAATGTGGGGTACAGCCCGGACACTTTAACCGAATACCTGCAGCACATCGATGACAAGTTGGATTATGAACATTGGTATATGGGACATTATCACCTTGATGCTACATTTGGTTTGGATTCAGAAAAGCAAAAGCATATTTTGTATAACTATGTGGATGTGATTGATTAACACGGAAAGGATAACGAATATATGGGAATGGTAATTTGCCTTATATCACTTTATTTATTGAACGCAAATGGAATTATAGTACCTGATGGATGCTTTATTATTGCATGGAGTTTTTCTATTGTGACTGCGGTAGCAACTTTACTTTCAGCAATTGGTCAAGTAATGAGCGATAAAAAATAATTAAGGAGAGTTAAATATGGAAATTAAAATTAAATACTTTACAAACATCGAAAAGATTAAGCAAATCCCGAACGGAGATTGGGTTGATTTAAGGTCAGCCAAAGATGTCGCACTCAAAAAGGGTGAGTTTACTATTATTCCACTCGGAGTAGGAATGAAGTTGCCGTTTGGCTATGAAGCTCACATTGTGCCAAGAAGTAGCACTTATAAAAATTATGGCATTATTCAGACAAATCACATGGGAGTAATTGATAACTCCTATTCGGGCGATAACGACCAATGGGGTATGCCCGTAATCGCAATGAGAGATACGACCATACATAAGAACGATAGAATTTGTCAGTTTCGCATCACACAGAAACAGCCTGATTTTGAGTTTACAGAAGTAGAATGTCTTGACACAAAAAGTCGTGGAGGCTTTGGCTCAACAGGTAAGCAGTAAGGAGGAATAACTGTGATTACATATAATGATTTTGAAAGATACCTTGCCAAAATTCAAAGAATCCATGAACTTGAAGATAAGATTTTGAATCTTGGTGATGAGTATAGTGATTTGGTTTTAGAATATGTATCGCCATTTGCATATCATGGTGTAACTATGGAAGATGAACTTATTGACTGTCTCGAAAAAGGTTTAAACCTTAAGCCTGATGAATACGGTGAGACTTGGATATCGTATTGGGTTTGGGAGACAGATTGTGGTCAAAGAAATACAATTGTAGAAATTGACAATAAAGAAGTAAGCATTGCAGAAATTGCTAACTTGTGGAAAGTTATCGAATGGGAAAGGTCGGGAGAATTGAATGAATAAACAAACGATTGTAGTTAATCTTTATGGTCAGCCCTCCTGTGGTAAATCCACAGGGGCTGCTTATATATTTAGTCAGTTAAAAATGAGGGGTATTGACACGGAACTTGTCACTGAAACGGCTAAAGATATAGTATGGGAGCATAATGATACTGCCTTAACTAACCAATTATATATACTTGGTTTACACTCACAAAGATTTTGGAGACTGAGAAATCAGGTTAGAGTAATTGTAACTGACTCGCCAATCCTATTGACCGAAATTTATAACTCATTTGAAAAGTGTGGTTTTTACCCCTCAAAATCTATTGAAAAGTGTGTAAACGATACCGCCGAAGCGTTTAGTTCTCTCTTTGATAACTTAAATTTCTTTGTTAAGCCTGTTCAAAAATATAATCCAAATGGCAGATTACAAACCGAAATTGAAGCCAATAATATAGGTACACGAATTGAATCAATGCTAATTGACAAGAATATCCCATATGAAATTATCAAAGGCAGCCAAAAGGGATACGATAAAGCCGTACAACTAATTGTGGATTACATTGACCGAGAGGATAAAATGGATGCTATTAAAGAGGATAGAGAAAGGAATGGATTGAATGTTGTTTGAGGTTTATAAAGACGGACAAGGCAAATTCATGTGTAGCGATACAAGTTGTTTGCCAACGGAAAGCCAGCTTAAAAGCATGAACAAAAATGGGTATGAATTTAAGTTGAACGGCAAGAAAGCAACGCTAAAAAGCGTATTGAAATTGATTGAAAAGTAAATAGAAATAATAACAATTTAATATTAGTTAGGTAGGTGTTCATATGAAACCAATGCTTACTCCAAAGGATATTATGGAAATTTTTGGTGTCAGTAAAAACACTGCATATAAAATGGTTAGACAAAAAGGCTTTCCTTCGATTAAAGTGGGAAATAGGTATGTTGTTAGAGAAAGTTCTCTTGAGAAGTGGATTGAAACGAACGAAGGTCGAGAATTTATTTTACTTGAAAGAAAAATTTGAAATTTCATAAAATTTTACCATAAATTTTTTCAAAAACTCTTGACTTTATTCGTTCCATCCGTTATAATAGTCACTGTTGAGTTGAGAACAGACAACATTTTCAAAGTCACAACTGTTGTCAAACTGTTGTCAAATTCAAATTTTGAATTCAAAAAATGTAGTGTTTAAGCCAAAAGTAGACAT
>OHFB01000683.1_pt1 | contig 16297 bp, 17 predicted proteins | sample 1567461 | NCBI WGS metagenome assembly OHFB01 (sample SAMEA3879566, study PRJEB24766) | human gut metagenome | biome: human-associated habitat; feature: feces | place: USA | collected 1985/1987
ATACGGATGGAATGAATGACTGCACCCAAGATGCAGCCAATCAGAAATGCCAGGATAATGCACTTCCATCCTAAGAATAATCCTGCAAACGCCATCAGCTTGATGTCTCCACCACCGAAAGCGTCAATGCCTTTAATTGCCCGTCCGATATACAGACATATGAGCATAAATCCACTTATAATACAAAACCCTATTAGATAGTCTAATAGGTTTTTGTAATCAAGTATGATTCTTATTACCGCCAAGACACCAATTGCAATATTAAGTGAAAATGGTATCTCAAACGTTCTCCAGTCAATGACTGAGATAACAAGAAATATTGAAAACGCAAAGCACATAAGTATGCTTAACGGATTAAATCCATTCACAATAAAGATTATCACATAAGCAATTCCATTGGTCGCTTCAATGATTGGATATTGCTTTGATATCTTTGTCTTACAGTGTCTACATTTCCCTCCAAGTATTATGTAGCTCACCAGTGGTATGAGATCATACCACTGGATTTTCTCACCACATGTCATACAATGCGAATGTTCTGTAGCTATATTCTCTTTTAATGGTAATCTGTAAATCAGTACGTTCAAAAAACTTCCGAATACGGTACCGTATAGAAAGATAATGAAGTACAGTGGTAATTCGTATTGCATTAATTAATCCTCTTTACTGAGATATAAAGTTAGTTGACTTTGTTCTTGCACATGCAACAACTGTGCCATCTGTAGTTGTAGTTGGTGCAGCTGTATATACGCCAACTGAAACCTTACCATTACTTGTAATCTTAATCTGAATAGAATTTGTATCCTTTGAAGCAGCAGCAGATTTCATTGTAACGCCAAGTGTACTATCTTCATTCATTTCATCATATAAAGCTTTAGCTAAACCTGATGCAGTACTCTTAATATCATCATATGCAACAACATTTCCATTAGTTGTATCTAATTCTTTTGCTACTGCTTCAGTTGAAACTGCAGTCACAACTGACTGTCTGATAGAATCAAGATTCTGAAGGTCTGTTGACTCTCTTGACTTCTCAACATTTCTGATAAGTGTTGGAGCTAATACACCAACAAGTACTGCCATGATGGCGATAACTACGATAAGCTCTACTAAAGAGAAACCTTTGTTACCTAATTTTTTCTGTGTTTTTTTCATGTTTCATATCTCCCTTTTGAAATATATTTATATAAATCTGACATCATAAGCGACCTGACTATCAGATTGTATATACTTAATTAAGAATTACCCAGTGTATTATAGAGCTGAATCATTGGCTGGTAGATTGCCATTATAAGCATTACTACTACTAACGCCATAAGTACTATAATAATTGGTTCCATAAGTGAAGTAAGTGTCTGTGTCTGGACTTCTACTTCTTCCTCATAATATACTGCTGAGTTAGTTAACATCTCCTCAACATTACCTGTCTCCTCACCGATACCTACCATATGTACGACCATAGGTGGAAATAATCCTGTGGACTTTAACTGGTTAGATAATGGTAAACCAAGTGACACACCATTCTTAACCTTTTCCAGTCCATCATAGAACAATACATTCTTCATGGTTGATGCCGATATCTCAAGTGCATCAATCATAGGCATACCTGCCTGTAACAATGTACTCATTGTTCTTGCAAATGAAGCACATGCCGACTTGGTCTGTAATAATCCGAATACCGGAATCTTTAACTTTAACTTATCAAGATTATGTCTACCAGCATCTGTATTACCATATAGCTTAATTCCCACAACAATTCCTACAATAACAATTATGTATATGAACCAGTAATGCTTAAGACTGTTACTCATTGCAAGAATTGCTCTTGTTGTGACTGGCAATTCACTGTCGAGGTCTTCAAACATTGTCATAAAGCTTGGGATAACGAATGTAAGCATTACAATAATTACACCAATCATTACACACAGAAGAACTATTGGATACATCATTGCTTTCTTAACAACACCCTTTAACTTAGCATCCTTCTCGAACTGAATAGCCATTCTTGTAAGAGAATTCTCCAGACTTCCTGATGCCTCACCGGCTTTAACCATATCTACAAGGATACTTGGAAACTCTTCATTCTGTTTCATAGAATCCGAAAGGGTCTCACCTTTCTCTACGCTGTCCTGTGTTCTCTTAATTGCTTCCTGTAACTTCTTATTCTCTGTCTGTTCTGAAAGCATCTCCAAAGCATTGATAACACTGACACCCGCTTTAAGAATACTTGAAAACTGTCTACAGAATACACTCATGTCTCTGGCTGGTATCTTCTTTTTACCTAAAAAAGACACATTCACATCCTTATCAAGTGCCCCCTGTTTTGCAATTGACACAGGCGTGAAACCCTGTTCCTTTATCTTTCTGGCTGCTTCATCCCTGCTCTCGGCTTCCACAGCTCCTTTAACATCTTTTCCCGAAGCGTCTACCGCTTTGTATGAAAATGTTTCCATATCACACTCCCCATTCCAAGTAGAATCATTTTTGTGCGTTTAGTATAACACACCGTCCAATTTATGACAATAATTTTATCAAAATTAACAAACAATTAATTAGACATAAAATTTCTCTTACATATATACCACATTTTGGCAATTCATGACTACATACTAAAAGTGGGGAATTACACTATAATTTCAGCTCATCTCCTTTATTTTTTCTTTATGTACAATCTGCCAGGATTACTCGTACATTTTGGACTTCTGCCTGCTTCCCCGCAGCTTCAACGTCCAATCCGTCACGCTTTCTTGCTCCTTTTGGACTTCTGCCATGCCTCCCGCAGCTTCAACATCCAATCCGTCACGCTTTCTTGCTCCTTTTGGACTTCCACATGCTTCCCGCAGCTTTAATGTCCAATCCACCACGGTTTCTTGCTCCTTTTGGATTTCTGCCATGCTTCCCGCAGCTTCAACGTCCAATCCGTCACGCTTTCTTGCTCCTTTTGGACCTCAGCCTGCTTCACCGCAGCTTCAACATCCAATCCGTCACGCTTTCTTGCTCCTTTTGGACTTCTGCCTGCTTTCCCGCCGCTTCAACGTCTAATCCGACACGCATCCAATCCACACTTGCCTCCCCACAACCACAAGCTACCCACAACGCAAAAAAGCAACACCAGCACATCCGTGCCAGCATTGCTTTATATCTTTTAATTCTCTTTTAATTCGATTATTCAATCTAATTACAATTCCATTATTCTTCAGTTTTCCTTAAAGAATCAATAATACTGATTAACTCTCTTAGCAACATAGTTAACATCCTGTGCATAACCCATTGCATTCTCTGCATTGATAAGGCCTTTGTTATAAAGGTCAAGCAGCGCGTCATCCATCGAAAGCATACCTTCTTTTCTTGCTGTCTGGAGGACACTTGATATCTGGTATGTCTTAGCCTCACGAATAAGGTTCTTGATTGGAATTGTTCCGTGCATTACTTCAAATGCAGCTACTCGACCATGCTTGTCGGCTGTAGGGATAAGCTGCTGTGATATAACAGCTTCAAGTACTACGGCAAGCTGGATTCTTATCTGCTGCTGCTGATGCGGAGGGAATACATCGATGATACGGTCAATTGTTGCAGCCGCACCAATTGTATGCAGTGTCGAGAATACAAGATGACCTGTCTCTGCTGCCGTTATGGCTGTTGAGATAGTCTCTAAGTCTCGCATCTCTCCTACAAGAATTACATCAGGATCTTCTCGCAGTGCTGCACGGAGTGCATCAGCATATGAATGCGTATCAAGACCAATTTCTCTCTGATTAATCATTGCTTTTCTATGCGAATGAAGATACTCAATCGGGTCTTCAAGTGTTATTACATGTGCATTACGATTATCATTGATTCTGTCAATCAGAGAAGCAAGTGTTGTAGATTTACCGGAACCTGTAGGTCCTGTTACAAGAACAAGTCCTCTCTTCTTGGCATATAATTCTATAACTGACTTAGGAACTCCAAGACTTTCCGGCTTAGGAATAACTGTTCCTACAACTCGCATTGCACACGCAACTGAACCTCTCTGCCTGAATACGTTAACTCTGTATCTTCCTACATTAGGGGACGAGAAAGAGAAATCGAGTTCGCCCCTGTCCTTAAACAGTTCCTTCTGCCTTTCATCCATTATGGACAGAATCAGTTCTTCACAGTCAGCCGGTGTCATCTTAGGATAATCAAGATCAACAAGCTCTCCATTAATTCTGATTCTTGGTGGAAGTCCAACTGTCATATGGACATCACTCGCTTTCTTTTCTTTCGCTATAGTTAGTAATTCTTCAATTGTAAATAACATTTTTGCCCCCATTGTATTGTTTATTAATTAATCTGTGTATTGTTTATTAATTAATCTGTTCAAGTTCAATGTGTTCTATATCTGAACCTGACGCTTTAGCTGCATTAGGATTAGGCTGCGAGTCATCTTCCTCTGCCTCATATGTAGCCCTTACCATCTCAGCTATTGTTGTTACCCCCTGTTTAACTGCATTGATAGCAGCCATCTTAAGAGTATTCATTCCTTCTTTTATAGCCTGGTTCTTAATCTCTTCTGCTCCGGCATGTTTTGAAATAAGTCTCTTAATTGGTGGAGTTATCTTCATAATCTCATATATACCGAGTCGTCCATAGTATCCTGTTCCATTACACAGCTTACAGCCACATGGCTCATATATTGTATATGGTTCATCAGGATTAAGTCCAAGCATATGCTTCTCTGATGCAGTTGCTTCCTTAGGCATCTTGCAGTCGCACAGCTTTCTTACAAGTCGCTGGGCGATAATACCAACAAGTGAATCAGCAATCAGGTATGACTCAATACCCATATCCTCAAGACGAGCGACAGAACTTGCTGTGCTGTTAGTATGCAGTGTACTGACAACAAGGTGACCTGTGATAGAAGCTCGTACCGCAATCTCGGCTGTCTCACCATCTCGGATCTCACCGATCATGATAATATCCGGATCCTGTCGTAAGATTGATCTTAAGGCAGTTGCAAATGTAAGGTTGGCTTTGTTATTAACCTGAACCTGATTGATACCATCAATGTTAGCCTCGACTGGGTCTTCAACAGTTATGATATTAACATCTTCTGTATTAAGTTCACTTAAAGCTGTATAAAGTGTTGTAGACTTACCAGAACCTGTAGGTCCTGTTACAAGGATGATTCCATGTGGATTCTTTAAAATATCATCAAATACCTTAAGATCCGCTGGTGTAAGTCCAAGCTTTGATTTATCAATGTTGAAGCCTTCCTTGGAAGCAATTCGCATAACGCACTTCTCGCCATATACTGTAGGAAGGTTAGATACTCGGATATCATACTCACGTCCATCTACAGTAATTGTAATACGTCCATCCTGTGGCTTTCTCTTCTCAGAGATATCCATTCCTGACATAATCTTGATACGTGTTGTGATAGCTCCAAGAAGAGTATTATCATACTGGATAATCTCTCTTAAGTTACCATCAATTCTGTATCGTACGCGGATATCCTTCTCCATTGGTTCAATATGTATATCGGAAGCTCTCTGTCGTACAGCCTGCTCAATAACACTGTTAATGAGCTGAACGATAGGAGCATTCTCTATCTCTTCTCGTCTTGCCTTATCTTCCTTAGTCTCTTCCCTTACAGTCTCGCCCTGCTCTTTCTTATACAGGTCAACGATACTCTGGGCCTGCTTCTGTCCAAATGCTTTATCAAAGAATGCATTAATATCTGTAGCATTAGCAAGGACAGGAACAACCTGCTTTCCAGTTACAATGTTGATATCATCCATAGCAAGTATGTTAGTAGGATCTGCCATCGCAACTCTTATAGCACCCGGATTATCCGGTGCATCACCTAACGGAACAAGAGTATATTTCCTCATGATACTCTCATCAAGCAGAGAAAGAACATCGTCACTTACTTCTGTCTCTCTCATATCAACATAATCAATTCCAAGACTGTCACAAAGAGCTTCATTAATATCTTTCTGGTTAGCATATCCAAGTGCTATAACCATCTCTCCAAGCATCTTGCCCTGCTCTCTCTGTCTCGAAAGTGCTGTCTGCAGCTGGTTCTCATCTATTATTCCCTTCTTAACCAGAACATCGCCCAATCTAACTTTCTTTCTATAATTCACCTTCAACCTCTTTCCGCAGGCTAATCCCCCCTGCTATTAGCGCATTTATAAATAAATTATATCACAACAGAATACATTATACAAACAGCTATTTAACCTCTTTTATAGTATAATTTTCACTCTTGCTGCCGATACACTCATTGTACAGAGCATCATAATCAGTGCTGCATATGTATCTCTTACTTTCATTATCGTGGTTCATGTCAAATGTGCCATCGACATTCTGATATGTATTGCTGTATGAAAATGCGAAGTAGACAGTTTTGCTGTCTTCCGAATCTGATATTGTTGCCTGGGCAATTATGTATACGTAGTTATTGTTATCACCGGCAGTTCCCTTTCTTGAAAGGAAATATGTTGAGACAATCTTCGCAGCACTGACTGTTTCCTCATTAATGTGGTACAGATATGAAGTATCCTTTGTTGCCTTATACAGCATATGAAATGTTGTATCTGCTGTTTCAGCCGTAATTGTATCAAGCACTTCTTTTCCCACCTGCTCTATAACGCTCCTGTCTATCTTAGACACATCGTCGATATATCCCGGCAGCTTGTCTGCACTATATGAAGCCTCCATATTCTGTGCAAGGAATCCATGTCTCGCAATCTCTTCATATGATACATTACATGTTATCTTAACTGATTCGCCATAACTTATATTATTCTTCTTGTCTGCAGTAAACGTAAGACTTGCGAGGTACTCATCATCCCAATTGTTGGTTATGACAACGTTAGCCTCCGGACTTACCCCTGTAAACATAACATCCAGCCTGTCAAACAGTTCAACAGATGTTCCCTTAGATATTCCCGATGCCTTTATCTTTTTATTACCACTGCTTATACTTATCCCGACAGCATCCTCATATTTTTTGTCAGCATCAAGTCTTACCTTATATGTATCACCGTTAGAAACATCTGCTGCCTCTGAAGATATGTCTATCGATGCAATAAGCATTTTAACATTGTATGACTTGTCTGAGTCATTGCTTTTTCCCATAAGTTCTTTGTATAGCTTGTCCTTGTTAAGCGTGAATTCCGGGCTTGCATAGCCGTTAGCACCATTATAGCTTATTGTGACATAATCCCACACATCAAACCTTTGTGAACGGATAAAAAGTGCTACAACCATTGCTGCTATTACTCCGATTGCTGCGATAAGAAGTCCAACCCTGCGTTTCTTAATTGTACGCCCCATGAACCTGAACTCTTTCTTAATCTCCTTCTCAATAACTTCACCCTTATGTGAAAATTCTTTTAATTCCATATTACACTCCTACTGGTCTTGTTGCCTCTCTTAACATAACCTTTTCTTCTCCATCAAAATATGGTTCAAGTGTTTTATATACTCTTTCCTGATAGTTGTTCAGCCGCTCAATATCTACAGAGTCAAGATAATTAATATCAACCAGCTCTAAATCTATAGGAACAACAGTGAGCATGTCAAACTTTAAAAATGTGCCATATTCATTGTCGAAGTCTTTCTGGCATACTATTTCATTTTCAATTCTTATGCCGAACTCACCCTCAATGTATACACCTGGCTCATCAGAGGTAACCATACCTTCTTCTATAACTGCAAGATCGTTCTTTCCCGGATTATGCTTCCATCGAAATCCATTAGGACTCTCATGCACATTAAGAAGATAGCCTATTCCATGCCCTGTTCCGCAACGGTAATCCATTCCGACATTCCACAGTGGTGCTCTCGCAAGTATATCAAGGCTGTAGCCGTTGCAACCCTTTAAAAACTTTGCATTTGCAAGACTTAACATTCCTTTAAGCGTCAGTGTGTAGTACATCTTCATCTTGTCTGTAACAGGTCCGAGTGCAATCGTTCTTGTTATATCAGTTGTTCCTCTCAGATACTGTCCGCCTGAATCTACAAGCAGCATCCCCTCTGGCTTTAACACCACAGCATTAGTTTCATCTGCATGGTAATGCATCATTGCTGCATTGGCATTATACGCACTGATTGTGTCAAAACTCAGTTCTATGTAATCTTTTATATTGCTTCTCAGATTATCAAGATATTCTGCCGCACCTGCTTCTGTTATATTGCCTGAAGCTACATTTTTCTTAAGCCAAAATATGAATTTTGTCACAGCCACGCCATCGTCAACATGTACACTGTACAGATTCTTTATCTCTGTTTCATTCTTTACCGCTTTAAAAAGCATTGCTGGATTATCAGCAAGCACCACTTCTGCATTGCCAGCAGATATAACTTCTTTATATATACGCATGTTGACACGTTTCTTATCAATAAGCACATTTCCACTCATGCCGGCAATATCATCATAAAGCTTATCATATGGCTGAATCCTCACTCCTGCTTTTTCTAATATTGCAAATGTCTTATCATCGAATCTGTCATCATCTGTATAAAGATATGCATTATCCTTAGTTATCACTGAATATGCCATAATTACAGGGTTACACTCAACATCGCGTCCCCTTATGTTAAATGTCCAGCATATGTCGTCAAGAGTTGCCATGATGTGTACATCAGCATTTTTATTATCCATGTACTTTCTTATGCGTGTAAGCTTGCTTTCTATGCTTTCTCCTGAGTACTCTTCATCAAGAGAGAATGCCTTAGTGTGTGGAAATTCTGCTCTGTCCTCATAGATTCTCTCTATCGCATCAAAATCATACAGGCAGTCTGCTCCTGTCTTCCTGCATATATCGGTAAACTCTGTTCCTTCTTCTGCCGGCATTGTTCTTCCATCAAAACCTAAGCGCATTCCGTCTTTAATGATGCTTTCGCAGTACTGAGTCACATTCATAACGCCCGGCGCACCAACTCTCATAAGTGAAAAGCCTGTCCCTTCTATCTGCTTTTCAGCCTGCACGAAATATCTTCCGTCAGTGAAAAGCCTTGCATCATTCTGTGTTATTACGGCAGTTCCGGCTGAGCCTGTGAATCCTGTAATAAATTCTCTTTCTTTAAAGTAATCACCGGCATACTCTGATATATGATAGTCACCTGTAACAACCACATATATATCAACGCATTCTGTCTTCATAATATCTCTTACCTTAGATAATCTTTCAGCTATTACTTTAGCATCTGTAATCTCCATGACCTGTCCTCCTGACTATATTGTAATATAAATGTTGTCTTCTGTTACATTAATTTTTGCTCTATAAGCACTCCTCTTAATTTGCCAAGTGCCTTTTTCTCTATCCTGCTCACATAACTCCTGCTTATACCAAGTCTGTCAGCAAGCTCATTCTGTGTACATTCTTTTGCACCAAAAAGCCCATACCTGTATTTTAGTATCTCTATCTCTCTTGGTGCAAGCACCTTTTTTATATTACCATATATACACTTTATCTGCTCATAAAACATATAATCTTCTACTGCATCCGGCTGTTTTCTTCCTGAATCCTCGCCAATTATATCCTTAAGGCTTATCTCATTTCCCTCTTTGTCCTTTCCTATAGGCTCGTTCAGCGACACTTCCCGTTCTTTCTTTTTATCCTGACGGAAAAGCATAAGAATCTCGTTGTCTATACATTTGGCAGCATATGTGGCAAATCTTACGTTTCTTTCTATGTCAAATGAATCAACAGCCTTTATAAGACCTATTGTTCCCACTGAAATCAGATCTTCATTAATGTAATCACGTTCCGTAGAGGTATATTTCTTCACTATATGAGCAACCAGACGCATGTTCTTTTCTATAAGAACATTGCGTGCCGCACTATTGCCATTGTGTAATTCTATCAGCAGTTCTTTCTCTTCCTGTGCCGATAACGGTTTTTCAAATGTTTTCAAAAAGGCACCCCTACACATTTTTATATATAATATGTGTAAAGGTGCCTTTAATTGCCTATCCAACTGTCTCTTTAATTTAACTGTTAACTTCTGTCTCTTCTTCCTGACGTCTTAAGATATCATACTTATCAAGCTGGATTCCTAAGTCAATATAGAGGTTCTGCTTAGGATGTGGACAGCTCTCCATGTCCTTTCCATTCTCGTCAACAATACGTCTGACTGTAACTTCTATATTCTGTCCGTCTGGCTTCATAACCTCAATTGTCTCGCCAACTGAGAACTTGTTACGCTGCTCAATATGGTAAAGTCCCTGCTCGTTAGCATCTCCTACGATACCAAGATATGTGTATTCCCTGATATATGTGTTGCTGTCATATATCTGTGTATTCTCGTCCGGCTTTCCAAAGAAAAAGCCTGTTGTATACTGTCTGTAAGTACATTTGCTTATCTCGCTCTTATAGAATGGGATTCTGGCCTTATACTTCTCAGGGTCTTCTATGAAATCATCAATAGCAAGTCTGTAAGTTCTTGCAACAGTTGCAACATACAGAGCTGTCTTCATACGACCTTCTATCTTAAATGAATCGATACCTGAGCTTACCATCTCTGGAATATGCTCAATCATACACAAATCCTTAGAGTTAAATATATATGTTCCTCTCTCGTTCTCATATACAGGCATATACTGTCCCGGTCTGTTCTCCTCAACAACTGCATACTTCCAGCGGCATGGATGCGTACATGCACCCCTGTTTGCATCTCTTCCTGCAAGGAAGCTTGATAACAGACATCTTCCTGAATATGAGATACACATTGCGCCATGCATAAATGTCTCAATCTCCATCTCTTCAGGGATATGTGCTCTTATCTCCTTAATCTCCTCAAGCGATAATTCTCTTGCTGAAACCACTCGCTTTGCACCCTGGTTCCACCAGAAATTATATGTCATATAGTTAGTATTGTTAGCCTGTGTACTGATATGGATATCTGTATCAGGAAGTACTTCCTTTGCTATTGTGAACATTCCCGGATCAGATATAATAAGTGCGTCAGGACCCACTTCCTTAAGCTCCTCAAAGTAAGCTCTTGCACCCTCAAGGTCATAGTTATGTGCCAGAATATTAGCTGTAACATAAACCTTAACATTTCTTTCATGGGCGAACTTAACGCCCTCTTTCATATCTTCTATTGAAAAATTCTTAGCCTTAGCTCTTAATCCAAATGCTTCACCACCGATATATACGGCATCTGCACCGAATATTACTGCTATCTTTAAAACCTCAAGACTGCTTGCTGGTATGAGAAGCTCTGTTTCTCTGCCATTATACATATGTCCTGCCATATTATCCTCATTTCCGCGCTGCTTTAGCACTGCATTTTTTATATTACTGCTTTACGCTCAATGTAATCCCATCACCGATAGGCACAATAGATGTCACGAAATCCTCAGAATGTGTAAGCTCATATACATATTCGCGTATTCTTGCATGAATTGTTCTGTTTCTTCTTGTAACTGCATAGCGGGATTCAACTATCTCACCCTCCTGCAGAATATTATCCGATATAAGAAGTCCACCTTTTCTAAGAACTCTCTTAATATCCGGCAGATAATTAATATACTGCCCTTTGGCTGCGTCCATGAATATGAAATCATATGGACCATCAAGAGTCTTTAGAACTTCAAGGGCATCACCTTCTATGAGGGTAATTACATCCTCTTTGCCAGCTCTCTTAAAATTGTTCTTTGCAACCGGTATCCTTTTATCATAATTCTCTATTGTAGTAATCTTGCAATTCTGTGGCATATTCTCACTCATAAGAATAGATGAGTAACCTACTGCTGTTCCAACTTCCAGAATTCTTTCAGGCTGTACAAGCTGTAACAGCACTTTCAGCAAATTACCCATCTCTTTTCTAATGATTGGGACTTCATCCGCAATCGCTTCTTTTTCAATTATATTACATATATCAGAATTACCACAGTCAAGAGAATTAATGTAAGCAACTACTCTTTCATTGACTATCATATATTCCCTTTCAATCAGCTATTCTTCTTCACTGTCAGCCTGTGACAGAACTTCCATAATATCTGTAGGCGTCATTCCGGTATTCAGCTCATACGTTCCACCAATGAACTTTCCCTTATAATCTGAGAACTGAATCTGGAAAAACGCTATTGTCTTATCACTCACAAGTCCTTTATCATAAAGAAGTTCTGCAAGTTTCTTAGGCTGTATATCTGTTGTTATAGTAACTTCAACTGTACGGGCATTATCTTCTGAATCAACTGACTGCTCGTTAAATACTTTCTCACCAAATGAATATGCCCTGCTTCCTGCGATAAATACAAGATATATTCCTAATACAATTATTAATACATTCAGTGATACTGATATCAGCATTCTGATTGATTTATTGCTCATAAAACCTGTATCTCCTCTTCCTTAATAAGCTACACTATATATGATTCACCCTAAAAAATCAAGGTCTACATCTATCACCTCTGCTATATCCTTGAATATATCACTCATATATCTGCAAAATGTGATTTCTGTCATAAGATATCTGTTAACTATATCCTGATTCCTCATATCCGCATATTCTTTATTAAGATTTTCCATTGCCTCAAATAAATTCTGTCCATCAGGTGAGTTCTGCAGCATGAAATTCTTCATTCTGAATTCATCAATCTGTCTCTTAAGATCTGGTATTCTGTCAATCTCATTCTGCATTCTTCTATATTCCCTGTATTCTTCACTATTAAGAATCTCGTGAATGATTTCCTTCTTAAGTGCATCAATCCTACGCATAGATTAAACCTGAGCTTCCATAATGATTGGAAGTATCACTGGATTTCTCTTAATCTTCTTCCAGAGATACTCACTTAAATCGTCCTTAATAATATTCTTAATCTTACTCCAGTCAGTAATGTTCTTATCAAGACATCTGTCGACTGAATCAGACACAATTGCTCTTGCTTCATCAAGAAGCTCTTCAGCTTCTCTTACATACACAAAACCTCTTGTAACTATATCCGGACCTGCTATAAGCTGTCCAGTGTATTTTTCAAGTGTAAGAACAACGATAATAATACCATTCTCTGCAAGATTCTGTCTGTCTCGTAATACAATATTTCCTACATCACCTACGCCAAGTCCATCAACAAAAATAGCTCCTGTCTGTACATGATCAACAACCTGTGCTTGCTCATCATTAAGTTCCAACACATCTCCTGATTTGGCAATAATAACATGATCCTTATCATATCCAAGTGACATAACAACATCTCTCTGCGCAACAAGGTGTCTGTACTCACCATGGACAGGAATTGAATACTTAGGTTTTACAAGAGAATATATAAGCTTAATCTCTTCCTGACATGCATGTCCTGATACATGTGTATCCTGGAATATAACCTTAGCACCCTTCATACCAAGCTCATTAATAACTTTGGCTACTGACTTCTCATTACCAGGTATAGGAGTTGATGAAAATACTACGCAGTCGCCCGGCTGGATAGAAACCTTTCTGTGAAGGTTAGCTGCCATTCTTGAAAGAGCTGCCATAGACTCACCCTGACTACCGGTTGTAATAAGTACAATCTGCTCTGGTGTATAATTCTTCATCTCGTCTGTCTCAATAAGGGTTCCTTCCGGAATCTTAAGGTAATCAAGGTTCTCAGCAACTTCAATGATATTAACCATGCTTCGGCCTTCAACGCAGACTTTCCTTCCATACTTAACTGCTGAATTGATAATCTGCTGTACTCTGTCTACATTAGATGCGAATGTTGCGATAATAATTCTGCTGTTCTTATTGTCATTGAATATTTTTTCAAATGTAGCACCTACAGTTCTCTCTGACATAGTAAAACCAGGTCTTATCGCATTAGTACTGTCACACATAAGTGCAAGTACACCTTTCTTTCCAAGTTCGCCTAATCTCTGAAGATCAATTGGGTCTCCATATACAGGAGTATAATCAACCTTAAAATCTCCTGTATGAACAATAATGCCAGCTGGAGAATATATAGCAAGTGCTGCTGCATCTGCAATACTATGGTTGGTTCTTATGAATTCAACCCTGAAATCACCAAGAGTAACAGACTGTCCATATCTGACAACCTTTCTCTTAACTGCCTTTAACATATTATGTTCCTTAAGCTTTGATTCGATAAGTCCCATAGTAAGCTTTGTTGCATATATTGGAACATTAACATCTTTCAGTACATAAGGAATAGCTCCGATATGATCCTCATGTCCATGAGTTATAACGAATCCTTTAACCTTGTCAAGATTCTCCTTAAGATAAGTAACATCAGGAATAACAAGGTCAATACCAAGCATATCTTCCTCTGGGAAAGATAAACCACAATCCACAACAACAATACTGTCATCATATTCAATGGCAGTAATGTTCATTCCTATCTGTTCAAGACCTCCCAAAGGTATAATCTTGACAGACGCATTCTCTGCTTTTTTCATAAACACCTCATAATAAAAATAAAATATAAAATATGAATAAGGCTCACACCTTATTTAAGTTCGACATCATCATCCATTAATTCAGAAAACACCTTGCCTACTGCTTCAAGCTCACTGTCTTCTTCTACAAACTCATAAACAGCTTCTTCACTTGCTGCATCAGATGTATCCTTAAGGATATAAGCTTCTGCTTCTTCATCCTCATCATCTGACTCTGATACGAGCAGATAATTAATTCCATTAATTCTAGTTTCTTCAATTACATAAAATTGTGTCTTCTCACCGTTCTCGTCAATAAACTCAAGACTTTCCATGAAAAACAAATCCTCCAAAATTCTACTTCTTCTGCTTAGATTCCATATATCCACGCAAAATAAAAACAGCGGCAATCTGATCAATAACCGTCTTGCGGTTCTCACGCTTTACCCCGCATTCTTCAAGGACTTCATCTGCTTCAACTGTAGTAAGTCTCTCGTCCCACAGTGTAACAGGTAATCCTGTACGTCTCTCTAGTGCTGCTGCAAATTCTTCACAAGCTTTCGCTCTTTCCCCAATAGTATCGTCCATATTCTTAGGATAACCAACCACGATCTCAGTCACATCATACTCAGATATAATCTGTTCTATCCTGGCATAAGTTCTTCGTAACTTGTTATTATCTTTTCTTGTTATCGTCTCGAAAGGCTGTGCAGTTATCCCAAGCGGATCACTTAAGGCAACTCCCACAGTCTTCGTTCCGACATCTAAGCCTATAATTCTCATATTATAAGCCTTTACCTTCTATAAAGTATCTTACAACTTCTTCTACAAGTTCATCTCTCTCAGCCTTCATAATAAGACTTCTTGCATTATTATGACTTGTAATATATGTTGGGTCACCAGACATAATATATCCAACTATCTGGTTAACCGGATTGTATCCCTTCTCTTTAAGAGCAAGATATACCTGCTCAAGTATGCCTTCTACTGAAATTGTCTTTTCTGGTTGAGTTTTAAAAAATTGAGTGTTGTTATCTATCATATCTACCACGCCCTTTCGTATATTGACTATAATATAATAAATAAGCCAATTATACAAGTATTTAACATAAAAAATATTGTAAAAAAATTGTAAAAAAGCCGCCCGGACGGCGTGTATTTGCCCGGACAGCCTGTACTTAAGCTATACATATTAATTAAGGTTTCCGCCATCTGAATTTGGCATCGTACCCATTGTAATATTGAGATTAACTCATCTATGAACTGCTTCTGCTCGCTCTCGTCTTTCATCCCATAGCTTCCATGCTCAATTCTTACATCTTCCCTTCTGGTCGTAATATTTTTATCAAATGCAATCCTGAAATCACCGTCATCTTTCTCAAAGTACGCGAATCTGTCCTTTGTATACCGGTTTCTCAATAGAAGCTCTTATAAGCTGGTCATTCTCAGTATCATAATATATGTTGCTGATTCTGTACGCCTCACCATTTCTGTTATACGCATCCGGATTCATATAATCAGCTATCTGAAAAATAAGTAAAATCAGTGTAGTTTTGTGAAAAACCCACACAATTATTACTTTGTTTCAAAATAGTAGGTTTTCAAAAGCATCTGATAACATCCATATATCTTCTAAGACCTACTAATGTCTTATAACTGTATAATTTAGTAGGTCTTTAGTGTCAGTTTGCTATGCCTAATCATCAATTTTTCTTTCTCCTAACATCAAAAACACCCACGAAATCACTGCTATGAAATGATTTCGTGGGTCTTTCACAATTTCTCATGTTAAAAGTTCTAAAAATAAGCCTACTAAATTCCAGTTCTCATTATATCTAGTAGGTTTTATCAGATTTCCAAGCAATTATTGCAGTCCAATATACAGCCGAATCGGGTAGGAGGTAGATAATTATTTTATCTACCGACCTCCCACACCACCGTAC
>OHFB01000716.1_pt1 | contig 15702 bp, 17 predicted proteins | sample 1567461 | NCBI WGS metagenome assembly OHFB01 (sample SAMEA3879566, study PRJEB24766) | human gut metagenome | biome: human-associated habitat; feature: feces | place: USA | collected 1985/1987
TGATTTTGCACTTAATGTTGGTATTCCATTAATTGATTTCTTAGGTGTTTTACCTCGATAATCTATAATTTGATCTAATGCATCTTCCATTGTATATGTTTTAAATTTCATAACCAATTGCTCCAAGCTTTTCTCGAATTTCTTTTTCTAATTCATGATGGTTATGTTCTATAAGGCACTTTGGAACAGATTCCTTATCAGTTGGATTTTGTAGAACAAGACACAAATAAATTTTTTGTAACCGTTCTATGCCAACTGCTCCGGTATACAATATGATATTAATCTCATATTGATTATTTAATCCAGTTATCGACATTGTTTTCTTTGCTGATTCATATATAAATTCTCCAGAAATCTCTAACTCGCGTCCCATGTTAATACTTTTGAAATCCCATATTTCATCTACCAACATCTCATCACCACCTTTATTATCATCTTATATTCAAAGATATCTTTCAAAAAAATCCTGTATTCTCTTCTTTGTGTATTTATTCTCAACCTCTTTTAATATGTATATCGACAATTCATTTAACGAACGAGTAAGGGCTACATAAAGCTTATTCTTCGTCTTATTCGCCTCGGTATTATTATCGTTAAATAAATATGCTGCCAAGTCATTTGTGAGAATGAATAAACACTTCTCCCCCTCCATTCCCTTTATGTAGTCTATTGATTTTACAAAAATCTTATCTTCTTGTTTTATTGGACTTTCGTCTTCAAAAATATTTATGATAATGCCATATCTTCTTGAATCTATTTTTTCGCACTTGCTCAGTAATGCCATTGCATCTTTTTTCTTTCTGATCCTATGTCAAGAAAAAGTACAAATTAAGAATGACTTTTTTCCATCTTGCCAGCATACTTAGCCGGCAAGTTTTTGCTCCAGCTCTAATAGTTTATTCCTGTATTGTTTTTCATACTCATCAGGCGAAAGATATCCACAATGACTATGAATCCTTACTGTATTATAAAATGTCTCTATGTACTCAAAAACAAGGCGGTATGCATGTTTATAATCAAATATTTTAAAGCGGTTCAGCCATTCTCGTTTTAATAGTGAATGAAAGGATTCTATGCATGCATTATCCCATGGGTATGCTTTCTTTGAGTAACTGTTTATCATTCCTTCTGTTACTTTCTGGAATGCCTGGGATACGAATTGTATACCTCTGTCACTATGAAACACAAGCGGCGAGGTGACATTTCGCATCTGCTTCGCTTTGTTTACACATTCTACTACATGGATTGCTTCAAGACTCTGACTGAGTACCCATGCTATGATTTTCCTTGAGTAAAGATCCATTATGCTTGTCAGATACACAAATCCATTGTATGTCCATATATACGTGATATCAGATACCCATACAGCGTCCGGCCTTGAAGGATTAAACTGCTCATCAAGGATATTTTGCAGTTCACTGCTGAAATCAGAATCGATTGTTGTTACTGTATATGGTTTTACCCATTGCGCTTTGATCCCCATTTGGCGCATATAATTACCTACCGTTTTTTCAGCAATAGATTCCCCCTGCCTGTGCAGCATTTCTGTGATCTTGGGTGCACCATAGTTCTGATGCGATCCATCATAGATCTGTTTGATAGCATCCTTGATATGATCACGATGCTTTTCAGAAACCGATGGGACACGTTGCTTCCATGCACGGTATCCAGAGCGTGAAACACCTAATATTTTCAGTACCCCGCTAACAGAAACCCGGTGTTTCTGTGGCAGTTCTGCCACCTCTGTGGTGTATTCTGAAGTGGCAGTATAAATAGCTTCTGTTATTTTCCTAGGATACCGATTGCTTTTTTTAATATTTCAAGGGCATCCTTAGTATCTCGCAGTTCTCTTTTAAGACGGGCAATTTCTTTGGCTTCATCACTGGAATAATTACCTGTTCCGCGTGTGGGGACAGAATCTTCATTTTCTCTGGCTGCCTTCATCCAGTTTTTTAATGCAGACTCGCTGATCCCAAGGTTCTCAGCAGCTTTTTGAACGGTCAGTTCAGGATGATCTTTTCTGTAACGGACAGCATCCTCTTTGAATTGTTTTGAATATTGTGTACCTTTTGCCATAATGTTCTTCCTCCATATATTAATTTTATATCATCTATTGGAAGAAGTCATCTTTACTTTGTACTATTTATATACTACCACCAGGTACAGCAAACGATTTGTTTTCAAAGCACCAATGGTATGAAATCCTTGTACGGCAAAGGTGTTGATTATTTTTCAGAAACGTACCAACAGTCACAAAGAAAATAGGCCTGTACCGGAGGAGCTGGCAGTTCCTTTGCGATATCCTGAACAATGTCGATTTTAGAAATTGCCTTGTTATACAGCACAAAAGCATAATTCAAAACAATGCCGTTACAGGAAAGCATAACCGAAACTGCCTGATGCCCATAGTCCTGTTTGCCTTTCAAATGAGATTGATGAAAATACGCATCTTCAATCGGATGCAGAGCCCGTGACGAAGGCTTTGGCTTTGAAGCTATCGTATCGTCAACAATACAGAAAACAGGTTTTCCGGTGAGGGCTGCTTCTGAATAAATAATCTCAATGACAGGCCGTTTTAATGTATCTGAAAGCAACGATTCATCCCACTTTCCAGAGTTGAGGAAATGGGCAATTGTAGTTCTGTGGCAGGAACTGTTTTTAGCAAAATCCGTGGTTTTTCCATGGTATCCCGAAAGAAAGATGCTAATCAGGATACTCATAAGATGATTGATCATTCGATTAGAATACGATTTGCATAAATCTAATTTTTTAAACTGGTTGTATATGAATGCTGAATGATGTATAGTATTTGCAGGAGACACCTTCTTTCGTGAATGCTGTAAATGTTGGTTTGGTCACTTTCATTATACAACACAATCGAATTCAAGGTGTCTTTCTTTTATGCAAAATCACGAACTTGCTCATTTATAGTAATAAGAAAAGGAAGATTTTTGACGGAATCTATGATATACTAAATTACAAGTGTTTCAACATATATTTTGAAAACAATGTGCCCTGGAGAGGGACAGAAATTAATACTACAATGATAAAGTAAGGAACAAAGAAAAGACATGTCACACAAAACTCTATTTTTACAGCAGTCCTACATCGACTGCACAAACCAGTATACCGCGCTTCTGGAAGCACCGAAGCTGCCATTATGGGATTACGTGATTCTTACAGCTTCCAATGAGGAACAGGCTGCATCATACCGTACACAGATTCAGTATCGTCTGGATCATAATATGCTTCCGGCATCGACGCATTATGCAGTGCTTCCGGATCCGGACGGAAAACGGGTAGGAAGCGGCGGCGCTACACTGAATGTTTTGCGTTACGTTCATGAGAATGCAGGTTCATTCGAAAATCAGCGGATTCTGGTGATCCATTCCGGCGGTGACAGTAAGCGGGTGCCGCAGTATTCTGCCTGCGGAAAGTTATTTTCACCGGTACCGCGTGTTCTGCCGAATGGAAAACGTTCTACCCTGTTTGATGAATTTATGATTTCCATGAGCGGTGTTGCTGCACGAATGAATGCAGGAATGCTGGTATGCTCGGGAGATGTACTGCTGCTGTTCAATCCGCTGCAGATTGATTTTTATGGAAAAGGTGCTGCGGCACTTTCCATTAAAGAGCCAGCGGAAATTGGAAAAAATCATGGCGTTTACCGCGTAGACGGGGAAGGAAATGTAGGTGGTTTCCTGCATAAAAAAACAGTGGAGCAGCTGCAGAGCCTTGGTGCTTCGGATGATCAGGGGAATGTAGATATTGATACCGGAGCCGTAATCTTTGACAGCGAAATGCTGCAGGCACTGTATCAGCTGGTAGATACGAAGGAAAAATTTGCGGCTTATGTAAATGAGCGTACCCGGCTTTCCTTTTACGCCGATTTCCTCTACCCGCTGGCGTCGGATTCTACACTCGAGCAATATTATAAGGAAACACCGGAAGGAGATTTTACACCTGAACTGGAGCAGTGCCGGACCGAACTGTGGAGTGTACTGCATCCGTACCAGATGAAGCTGATCCGAATGTCACCTGCTGCATTTATTCACTTTGGTACGACAAAAGAACTGCGGGAACTTATGACAGAACGAATGGAGGAGTTCTGTTATCTGGGATGGTCGTCGCATATTCATACGAATCGTGCAGAACAGAACTTTGCTGTATCAAATAGTTATGTGAGTCCGGCAGCGGAGATTGGTGTCGGAAGTTATCTGGAAGACAGCATGATTCGTCATAAATCACAGATAGGAGAAGAATGTGTGATTTCCGGCGTGACATTAGATGGTCAGGCGATTCCGGATCACACCGTTCTGCATGGCCTGAAACTGCTGAATGGAAAATTTGTTGTCCGTATGTACGGTGTTTCTGACAATCCGAAGGAAGCATCTTTGTTTGGAAAAGAATTACCGGTGCCGCTTTGGGAAGCGCCGATTTATCCGGTGTGTGCGTCAATGGAAGAAGCGGTACATCAGACACTGGAGGCCTGGAAAGAAGGTTTTCCGATTTGGGAAGATGGAATTTCACTGAAAGACAGTTTTAACCAGGCAGATCTTTCCGCACTGTTACCGTGGCAGGAAAAGGTATCGGATAAAGTAGAACTGGAAGAGATTCTGGAGGCGATCGACAGGAAGGAAAACCTGACCAGACTGGTAGAAGAAATGCGGGATGGCATTTCGGAACGGATCAAGGCAGAACTCCTGAAAGAAGCACAGAGATTAAGCGAGACGGAGCTGGAACAGTTCAGCAGAAAAATCAGAATTTATTATGTTCTGTCCTGCTTTGAGGAAAAATATATGGATTCCTGCTTCGCAACCATCAGCAGCGGTATTCTTGCTGGAGCGGTAAAGGGCCTTAGTTATGATGCGGATGCAAAGATGGGCAAAGATCAGGTGACCGTAAATCTCCCGGTCCGTGTGAACTGGGGAGGCGGCTGGAGCGATACGCCGCCGTACTGCATGGAGCATGGCGGAACCGTTCTGAATGCGGCTGTGATGCTGGACGGAAACTGCCCGATCGAAGTTGTGGTTAAGAAAGTAGATGAACCTGTGATTGTTCTCGCAAGTGCGGACAGCGGTGCCGAGCAGACCTTTACCGATATTTCCAGTTTACAGGATTCCAGCAATCCATACGATCCATTTGCACTGCACAAAGCAGCCCTGATCGCATGCGGCGTTATTCCATACAAAGAGCCGGTTTCGGTGCAGGAGATTACGAAAAATCTGGGAAGCGGTCTGTATCTTTCTACACAGGTGATTAATATTCCACGCGGTTCCGGCCTTGGAACATCCTCAATTCTGGCGGGCGCCTGCGTAAAAGCATTATATGAGATGCTGGGAAAAGAGGTAACGGACGAAGAGCTGTATGACCGTGTTCTCTGTATGGAACAGATTATGTCGACTGGCGGCGGCTGGCAGGATCAGGTCGGAGGTCTGGCACCTGGAATCAAGATGGTTTCGAGTGAACCGGCGATCCGGCAGAGAATTACGTGTGTGCCGTGCAAAATCAGTGAAAAAACAAGAAAAGAACTCGATGAGCGTTTCTGCTTGATCTATTCCGGGCAGCGCAGACTGGCAAGAAATCTGCTGCGGGATGTCGTTGGAAGATACGTCGGAGGAATCGAGGATGCGGTGGATGTCTTATATGAGATCCAGCAGACAGCGGTTCTGATGCGGTTTGAACTGGAAAAAGGAAATATCGATGGATTTGCAGAGCTTTTGAATCAGCACTGGGAATTATCAAAGAAGCTCGATGCGGGCTGTACCAATACATGTATTGACATGATTTTCCATTCCGTGGAAGATCTGATCGATGGAAAGATGATCTGCGGTGCCGGCGGAGGCGGTTTCCTTCAGGTAGTGCTGAAAAAGGGCGTAACGCAGGAAGATGTGCGGAAACGGCTGCACGAAGTATTTCAGGACAGTGGTGTTGATGTATGGCGCTGTTCGCTGGCATAGAAGGAGGAACATATGCTAAAAGGAATATCACCGCTCATATCTCCGGAGCTTTTAAAAATCTTAAATGAAATGGGACATGGGGATGAAATTGTTTTTGCGGATGCAAACTTTCCAACCGTAAGCACAGGAAAACAGGTAGTTCGGGCAGACGGAATCGGTGCTGTGGAATTGCTTGACGCTGTTTTACAGCTGTTTCCTCTGGATCAATATGATGAGGATCACTTTATATTAATGGAAGTTGTTCCGGGAGATCCGGTAAAAACACCTATTTGGGATGAGTATAAAGAAGTTCTGAAAAAATATGAACCAGAAGCGCATGTACATACGTTGGAACGATTTGCGTATTATGAACGTGCTAAAGAAGCGTATTGTGTTGTAGCAACAGGAGAAACTGCACAGTATGCAAACATCATTTTGAAAAAAGGCGTTGTAAAATAGGATTTAGGAAGGAGAGGAACTGTTAAGATGAGGCGAAGAAATAAGCGGGGGTGGGGTATCGCGATAATTCACGAACGAACCTTGTAGTAGGAATTTTATGTGTTGTATTGGCAGTGCTTCTAGGTGGGATTTTATGGTTGGACAAAACGGAAGAAGATCAGAGATCAGCAGAACTTCAGAGGCTTAATAAAAAAGTTTTTCAGGAAAGACAAGAACAAAAAGCAGCATTGAAACAGAAGGAAGCGGAGGACAGTTTTTATCAGAAGTTGTCCGATGGATTTGATGTGAATGTTTTGATTGTCGGTGATTCGATTGGTGCTGGCGCTGGTGCTCAAAGCGATGGAACAGAATGGTTTGGACAGTTGCAGGCATATTTACAGACAATTGATAAGGGAAATATCTCTTTTACCAATATCTCTATGGGAGGAAATGCTTCCTATGCGGGCTATGTCCGTACAATGGCTTTAAATGATGGTATAGATTATGACTTAGCTATCATCTGTTATGGACAAAACGACGGTATAGATGGTTTTTCTACAAACTACGAATCGATTATTCGCGCGATCAGAAGCAGATACCCAGATTGTTCTATTATTTCTATTCTAGAATCCTCTCAACGTGAGTATACGGATAAAATGACAACAATTCAGAGCATTTGTGAACATTATGGCATTCCAGTAGCTGATACAATTGCAGCGTTTAACAATTCTGGAAAAAATTATGAGGAATTGTCTGGTGACGGAGTTCATCCGAACGATGCCGGTCAAGGAATCTATTTTGAAACTGTTAAAGCAATAATTGATGATAATGTGGCAGCATCTACTGGCAAGATGGCGGATTGTGATGTAATTGATGAAAATGTACATAGATTTGATAATTTTATCTGGTACGATGCAGAATCTGATTTTGAACGTGTGGATGATACAACATTTATTTTGAATGTGGCTGCGTCAGGAATTATGGGAATCGATTATACGTATGAATCGGGAGATAATAAAGCTGATATTTATGTGGATGGAGAGTTGTTTGAATCGCCAACAGTGACATTTGATTACGATTTTTCTCAGCGTCATATACTTGTGGTTAATAATGATTGTACAGTGCAAGCAGAGATCAAAGTTGTGTTTAACAGTAAAGAACAGGCTGATGGTTTTTATGGAATGTGCTTCAGCTGGAAATAAGAAAGTTGAAGGAGAGGAGGAAAGAGAATGGACTATTTTTCATCATCCTCTCCTTCTGTGTCCTCACAGCGCATCTTATATACGCCTTCCGGATTTGCGCGTACGACGCTTCTGTATCTGCAGGAAACAGGTTCTCTGCATGCGATTTCTGCACATACCTCACACCGTGAACATTTGGCATCTTACCTGGTGTTTCTGGTGACTTCCGGGTCGGGAGAACTGGAGTTTAATGGAAAAAGCTATCCGCTTCGGGCTGGAGATTGCGTTTTTATTGATTGCCGCAAACCATATTCCCACGCAACGTCTACGGATTTGTGGACATTGCAATGGTGCCATTTTTATGGGCATATTATGCCTGATATTTATAAGAAATATCAGGAACGCGGGGGAATGCCCGTATTTCATCCGAAAGAAATTTCGGAGTTGGTTCAGGTTATGACGGAGCTTTATGCCACGGCAGGATCAGACAGTTATGTGCGCGATATGAAGATCAATGAGATATTGAATCGATTGATTTATGTTTTAATGGATAATTCATGGCATCCGGAACATACAACGCATTCCAGAAAACGAATCGATCTGGAAGGTATAAAACATTATCTGGATGAGCATTATAAGGAACATATTACGCTGGAACTGTTGTCACAAAAGTTTTTTATCAACAAATATTATCTGACAAAGATTTTTAAAGAAACGTATGGAGTTACAATTATTTCGTATATCGAAGAAAAACGTATTACACAGGCGAAAAATCTTCTTCGATTTACAGATTTGACTGTAGATGAAATCAGTACGGCAATTGGCCTGAATGATGCAAATTATCTGGCTCGAAGATTTCGAAAAATAGAGGGCATGAGTCCGGGAGAATATCGAAAAAAATGGTAACGAAAAAACCGTCTGCGCCAATTCACAGCGCGGACGGTTTTTTTCGTTGTATGACAATAAAATAGTAAGCGCAAAATATTGCTACATTACTCATGAATTACGCTTGCACCAAAATGATAGATGCAAGCGTTTTACTCCAGTTTAGTTTTGACAGTTCGTTTTCGCAGTCTCGCTCCATGGGGCAAGCTGTTTCAACTGTTCATCTGACATTTTATCGTCTGGCCGCTGTGATAAGAGATATGTCAGATATTTATAGGTGTTCAGATCATTCGCTTTTGCCATCTCAACCATTGTATACACAATAGCGCTGGAGGCAGCTCCTTTCGGACTGGCACTGAACAGCCAGTTCTTCCGGCCGACAGTGAATGGCCTGATTGCATTCTCGCTAAGATTATTGGACAAACTGCAATGACCGTCTTCCAGATAAGTCATCAGGGTGTCTTTCCGATTTTGGGCATAGTTTACCGCTTTCGCCAAACGGGTTCCTTTGTTTGGGCGCTGTTGATCCAGCCAATTCCAGAATGCCTCCAGTATCGGCTTCTCCTTTTCAAGACGAAATTGTTTTCTCTGCTCCGCAGTGTGATTTTTTGCTTTTGAGTACCGCTCACAATCAAACAGCTTGGAACAGAACTGTACTCCCTGCACTGCCGGAAGGCTGTAATCATACTCTTTCCCTTTCGGTATGGCATCTGTGAAGTAACGTCTCACATGTGCCCAGCAAGAGCAGCGTTTGATATCCGGCAGATTATTATAACCCTGGTATCCATCCGTCTCCAGATATCCGCTGAACCCCTGTAGGAAAGATGCTGCATGGAACTTTGCCCTTGTCTCTGTGTAATGGTAGAGCAGGATCGGCGGAAGTCCATCTTCTCCACTGCGGAAGAGCCACATCCAGGAATCCGTTTCAGGATTACGCTCCGGCTCATTCAGTACCTGAACCCGGGTTTCATCTGCCATCAGATATTTACGCATCCGTAACTGACGGTGAAAATAATTATAAACATGACGGAGATAATTCTCGGCACAGTAAATGATCCAGTTAGCAAGCGTAGCCCGGCTTAATGGGACACCCAGTTGCTTCCAGTCCTCTTCCTGCCTGTTTAACGGCAGACCATTCTGGTACTTCTGGTGCATTGCCCATCCGACAACGGATTCCGATGCATAACTTTCCGGGATCAATGGTTCCTGAACAGGGGCTTTGACAAATGTCTGATCATCCGGATGTTCCTCTGATATGGCACACTCCGGGCATTTATAGGTTTCACGATAGATATTTACTACTTTTCCCTTGGCAGGGGTAAAACGAAATTCATGACGGACGAATTCTTTCCCAATACATTCCATCTGCGTTCCGCAGGTTGGACAGTTTCGCTCCTCTTCCGGAAGAGAAATGATCTCGTCGCAGGAAGGAACATTTTTAAAGAGATCAGCATGTGTCCGTCTTGCTTTTCTCTTATGTTCCGGAACAGTGATGTCATCAGGAAGTTCCTGTTCCCATGTCGGATCTGCTTCCTGCTCGGCTTCATCAAAAAGATTCAACTGGCCAGCGATATCTTTCCGTTTTTCACTGGAAGTACCAAAAAGTTTCTTCGTGAGATATTCAATCTGCTGACGAAGGTTTTCTTTTTCCAGCCGGTCTGCTTCCAATGTTTTTTGTAAAGACTGGATCAGTTCTGTCTGTGTGGAAATCGTCTTATTCAGTTGGTTGATCATGTCCTTGTACGCAAGGATTTTTGAATCTTTTGAATTGCCAGCCATATGTTTTCTGCTCCTTTTTCACTGCTCTTATTATACCATAAAAAGCAATGAAAAAGAAGCAGAAACCCCAGCATTTACAAGGGATTTCAGACATGATACAGGGTGAGAAGCCCCTCCGTTTACGCGATCATTCCGTAGGTTTGAATGCCTTGGGTTGTTCGATTTCAAGCCCGGACATGAGCCAGTCGAATTGCTGCCAGGTCAATTGTTTTACTTCCAGCTGATTTCTGGGCCAGCGAAACCTGCCCTGAACTTCCATACGTTTATACAGCAGCACAAATCCGTCAGATTCCCAGAGCAAAGCTTTGATCCTGTCACAACGTTTTCCACAGAAAAGATACAGGGCACTTCGCCTTGGATCCATATGGAGTTGATCCTCTACAATAGCACACAGCCCGTCAATGGATTTCCGCATATCCGTTCTGCCTGTTACGATATAGATTTCATCGGCGGCTGTGATATCCCCTAACATTCCAGCTCCTTCACAATTCGAAGCGTTTGAGCCAGAAGCTGAGGATCTGTTCCATTTGGTATTGTTAGATGAAAGCTGCCTACAGACAGCTTCATTGACTCTGCTACAGAAAAGTTATTCCTTTCCGTAGCTGCCGGAATTACATTTAATGGCTGTTCATAAGGAATCGGGTCAGTATCATGAAACTCCACTCTGACAACTTCCTGGCCTTCTGGTGCGCGATAGGTGCGTCCAGTTGACGCCGGCAAATCCACACAACCTTTCTGACGCAGTCTTTTTACCCAGTTGTAAAAAGTTTCTGGCTTGATATCATGTTCCACACACCATTGATGATCTGTCAATCCACTTTGACGGCATTCCATGATGAGACGGTATTGTTCTTCGGCAGGTATTCTTTTGCTTCTCATGAGCACACCTCCATAACTTTAATAGAGTAAAATGCTCGCATCTATCATTTCTAGCAAGAAAAGATGAAGTAAAATGCTTGCATTCTCTATTGATTATTATGGGATATTTTTTGGGGCAACACAATCCGTCGAATTATTTTGCACTTACATAAAATAAACCACCTGCTATGCAGGTGGTGGGAATAATCTTTAGATATAAGTATGAGCTCCTGTGCTAATATAGATGTGGGTCTGCAAAACCACAAATGAAAGCACAGGAGGTCCAAATAATGGACGTGAATAGTTTAGCTCATACAAAATGGGAATGCAAGTATCATATCGTATTTGCACCAAAATATCGGAGACAGATAATTTATAAAGCAATAAGAGCAGATGTAGGAGAAATCTTGGGATCATTATGCCGAAGAAAAGGAATTGAAATTATTGAAGCAGAATGCTGCCCAGATCATATACATATGCTTGTAAGAATTCCGCCAAAGTATTCTGTATCAGAAATAGTAGGATATTTAAAGGGAAAAAGTTCCCTGATGATATTTGAACGCCATGCAAATTTAAAATATAAGTATGGAAACAGGCATTTCTGGTGCCGTGGATATTATGTAGACACAGTGGGGAAAAATACTGCAAAAATGAAAGAGTATATTCAGAATCAGTTAAAAGAGGATTTACAGTATGACCAGATGTCATTAGTAGAGTATATCGACCCGTTCACGGGTGAGCCGGTGAAGAAATACAATAAGTAAATCCCGCTTGGAGCGGAAGTAGGAAGTCAAAGCAAACCAGCAAGCCTCTTTTGAGGCTGCGCCGGAGTAAGGAAGCACTGAAAAAGCCCCCAGTTTGGGGGCTGCTGTAAATGTGGTGCAGTTAGCAGACTTCAGTGCGCCTTCCGGGCGCAAGCAGGTAATATCCCCTTCTAGGGGGAGAACATGCCACCCGCTAAGCGTGTGGTCATGACTTAAAATGAAAAATTATATTTATGCTTGTCGCATACATTAATATCTTTTCCAAATTGGACTTCTATGATCTGTAATTCTGTATCAGCTAAAACAGTATGCTTACAGCCGGCTTTCATTTTTACGGTATCTCCGGCTTTTACATTTTGAATAACGTCGTCAATTACGATACGTCCTTCACCGGAAATCACATTCCATACTTCATCTCGGAATTCATGGCTGTGATAATTCATGTGATGGCCAGGGTTCAGCGTTACCTTAATCGTAAGACTCTCTTTTTCTACATCGAGTACACGGAAGCTTCCCCATGATTTTTCAGCAAACATAACACGGTGATCCAGAGTATTTACAAATGGTTTAATATAACTGGATTGCTCTTTGTCGGAAACAAGAATTCCGTCCGGGCTTGCAGAAACAACAACATTTTTTAAGCCCATGCAAAGGATAGGAAGATTTAACTCGTTTACGACGTGAACATTGCTGCAGTTCTCGTTGAAAAGTGCTTCGCCGACGTTATGACTGTCCATAGCTTCGGTCAGTGTGTTCCAGGTTCCAAGATCCTTCCACATACCAGAGAAACGCATGACTTCGATTTGAGATTCATGTTCCACAACTGCGTAATCAAAGCTGATTTTATCTAATGTTTCATATTTATTGAAAAGATCTTCATAATTTTCAAAATCGATTAATGCATGCGCCCGATCTAAAACATAGCTAAGACGGAAAGCAAAAACACCGCCGTTCCAAAGTGCTCCCTGAGCAATATAGCGCTCTGCGATTTCTTTGGTCGGCTTCTCCTTAAACATGGATACAGTACTGATCTGTGCTGAAGTATCAGGAATGATGTATCCATATTTCTCACTTGGATAAGTTGGCTCAATACCCATTAATACAAGATTTGCTTCGCTGGCTGCAGCTCTGGAACCAAGATCATTTAAAGCATCAAAATAATCAATTTCTACATATGGATCAACAGGGCAGACAACGACAGGTTCATCTTCGGAAAATCCCTTTACGTCCTTCAGATAGGCAGCAGCAAGAGCAATAGCCGGGAATGTATCGCGGCGGCACGGTTCGACGCTGATGCCAACATCTTCCCCTAACTGGTTATGGATGGCGGAAACCTGTGATTTCGAGGTTGCAATTGTTACTGTAGCATTTTGATCAATGGTACGGATCGGGCGGTAAACCCGCTGTACCATAGATTCCAGTTCGCCGTTTGCAGCGTGAAAAATCTTAATAAACTGCTTGGAGCGGATATCATTGGAAAGCGGCCACAGGCGCTGGCCGGAGCCGCCGGATAATAAAACGATATTCATAAAGTTTCTCCGTTATCTTTCTGCACGCATCGGGTTGTTCAGGAAATCCTCGTAGGAGAGACGGATGCCGTCTTCCAGCTCGGTTTTGTAGGTCCAGCCAAGAGCGGTTGCTTTGGATACGTCGAGCAGTTTTCTTGGAGTACCATTTGGCTTTGTGCTGTCCCAATTGATTTTCCCATTATAACCGATTACTTTTGCAACAAGCTCTGTCAGCTCTTTGATGGTCAGTTCTTTTCCGGTTCCGGCGTTTACGGTCTCATTTCCGGAATAGTTGTTCATCAGGAAGACACAGAGATTTGCAAGGTCATCGACATACAGGAACTCACGCAGCGGAGAGCCGTCGCCCCAGCAGGTAACTTCCGGCAGATTGTTAACCTTTGCTTCATGGAAGCGGCGGATCAGTGCAGGAAGTACGTGGCTGTGGGTTGGATGATAGTTATCGTTTGGTCCGTAAAGATTGGTCGGCATAACGGAAATATAATCAGTTCCGTACTGACGGTTCAGAAACTCACAGTATTTTAAGCCGGAGATTTTTGCAAGTGCATAAGCCTCGTTTGTTTTTTCCAGTTCAGAAGTCAGCAGACAGCTTTCCTTCATCGGCTGCGGTGCCATACGCGGGTAAATACAGGAGGATCCAAGAAATTCCAGTTTTTTACAGCCGTTTTTCCACGCAGAGTGGATGACATTCATTTCCAGTGTCATGTTATCGTACATGAAATCTGCCAGTGCTTCCTGGTTTGCAACGATGCCGCCTACTTTTGCAGCAGCGAGGAAGACATATTCCGGTTTTTCCTCTGCGAAAAATGCCTCGACAGCATCCTGACGGCAGAGATCCAGTTCTTTGTGGGTACGGGTAATGATATTTTCATAACCCTGGCGTTTCAGTTCTCTTACAATCGCGGAACCAACCATTCCACGGTGTCCGGCTACATAAATTTTTGCATTTTTTTCCATCATGATATTTGCATCTCCTAAATTAAAGTGCGGCTTTCATGGCTTTTTCCTGTTTTGCAAGCTGACGGTCATGCTTTGCCATAATTTCTACTAATTCAGCATACGTTGTTTTCTGCGGATTCCATCCAAGAACGGTTTTGGCCTTGGTCGGATCGCCCCAGAGGTTATCAACGTCGGTCGGACGGAACCATTCCGGATTGACACATACCAGCATTTTGCCGGTTTCTGCATCGTAGCCTTTTTCTTCCAGACCGGTGCCTTCCCAGCGGATGGTAATGCCGTTTGCAGCGAATGCTTTTTCGGTGAAATCACGTACGGTATGCTGCTCGCCGGTTGCGATGACGAAATCTTCCGGTGTTTCATGCTGCATAATCATCCACATGCACTCCACATAATCTTTTGCATAACCCCAGTCACGCAGAGAGTCCATGTTTCCAAGTTCCAGATGATCCTGAATACCTTCTGCGATTCTTCCGGCAGCCAGTGTGATTTTACGGGTAACAAAGTTCTCACCGCGGCGCTCGGATTCATGGTTGAACAGAATACCGTTGACAGCAAACATGCCGTATGCTTCGCGGTACTCTTTCACGATCCAGAAGCCATACTGTTTTGCAACCGCATACGGGCTGTATGGGTGGAACGGAGTTGTTTCGCGCTGCGGAACTTCCTCTACTTTTCCATATAATTCAGAAGTAGATGCCTGGTAAACTTTTGTCTTCTTGGTAAGGCCAAGAATGCGGCATGCTTCCAGAATACGAAGAACACCAAGTGCGTCTACATCGCCGGAATATTCCGGAACATCAAAAGAAACCTGTACATGAGACTGTGCAGCCAGGTTGTAAATCTCATCCGGCTGGACAATATTGATAATACGAATCAGCGATGACGAATCAGAAAGATCACCGTCATGCAGTGTGATTTTATCCATAATATGCTCGATACGAGCCGTATTTGCAAGCGAAGCACGACGGGTGATACCGTGAACCTCATAACCTTTTTCTAACAGAAACTCCGCAAGATAAGAGCCGTCCTGACCAGTGATACCGGTGATAAGTGCTTTTTTCATTCGAAAATCCTCTCTATTCAATAATGTGTAGTGTGGAGAAAAATCTCCGTATTAGTTGCTTGTGTATGTAGTTTAACGGAAGATGGGGAGAAATGTGAGAGGATATTTTGGGGGTTGATAGCATTATATTGGTTTATTCGGTCAGAAGTGGTTTGATTTCCTTTTCTGAGGCACTAGTTCATGGATAAGTCAAATTTGGAAAAATGGTGGGAAAGGATAAGCACAGAACTTGACACATAAGAACAGGAATGATAAACTAAGATTGAACAAAATCGTTGCGCGATGGCCTGCCAAGGCTGTGGCGCAGTT